>JAEEGH010001868.1_pt1 | contig 59038 bp, 44 predicted proteins | sample 9134181 | NCBI WGS metagenome assembly JAEEGH01 (sample SAMN16246544, study PRJNA631951) | gut metagenome | biome: gut microbiome; feature: rumen; material: DP-attached | host: Bos | place: Iran: Karaj | collected 2018-10
CACCAATAGCGTGAACGGAAACAGTTGCCCCCCATGACTGTGGCCAGACATCATCAAATCAAACTGCTTCCGCGCGACAGCATCCGCCTCCGGACGATGCTTCAGCAGAATCGAAAACCGCTTCGCGCATTTCTCCGCCTCCTCCGTTGAATCGTATGACGCCTTGCCATCCCGTTTCGGCGACATGGAATACCGATTGCCTATCGCATCATCGTCCACGCCATGGACATACAGCCAGTCGTCGATTTCAATCCCTTTGTCGCGCAACACGCGGAAACCTCCCAATTCATGCATCTCTTCGCTTTCCTTCACACCGAAATACACTTCGTGGTTGCCGATGATGGAAAAACTCCCCTGTGGAGCGATTCCTTTGAACAACGTCGCCATCGACTGCTCACGCTTTCCCGCACCATCCAGAAAATCACCTGCATTCAGCAGAAGATCAGGCTTGGCCTCCTTGACGATTCGAGCGGCTTTTTCCGCCACGCTTCGCCGTAGGCAGGGGCTCAGATGGATGTCGGAAACTAGCGCAATTCTATATCCATCAGCGGCTTGTGGAAGCTTTTCCGATTGGATTTCCACTTCCTTATAGCGGATGCAACTCGCCTCCACAAGCCCCCAAATGCTCGCTACAATCACGAAGACAATTCCCGCTATGCCCTCCCAAAACGGATGGATGCCCCATGGTTTTCCACACACTTTCATGGCCAGATTCCACAAATCCATCACCGCGAACACCGACGCGAACCAGAAGTACCATGCGCACCATACCCACATGACCACCGTGCATGAATCCGCCAGCCATCCCGTCGCCTGCCGCCCGAAAACCAGCCTGCAAGTCGCGGGCATCAACGCCAGAAAGAACACGACGGCGAACAACGCAACAGAATACCATGGCGACATCCCTTTAAGGAATGCACAGCGCAACCGCCACCATGTGTAGAAGTTGAAAAGCAAGATGCTGACGATAAATATCATGTCGTTCCTTTGGATTGAACGCCTGTTCCTATTATATTATATTGTAAAGAAAAACCACGCCGCGCCACGCGCGGCCGTTTTTCCGCCAAACATGTGTTTTGACAGGGGCAGCCGCAAAAAGTTGCCTGAAAAGACGTTATTTCCAGAAATTATTAGAAAATCCACCCCCCTTGCCTCTACTAGTTAAGTGCAAGCATTCAAGCAAACCTTAACGCCGTCGAGGCAAGGACACCATAAATGAAAAAAGCATTGAACATCCTTTTATTGACTTGTTTCACTTGTCTTGGAACCGCAACCGCCCAAAACGCGCCCGGCTGCATCATCTTCCAGCCGGACAATCGCACGACAAATCTTTCCACAGAGGACGTCAACAAAATTTGGCAGACCGTCGAAAATTTGGCCGCCGTCTCCGCCACGGTTATGCCACGACAGTCTTTTTTGGAGATGACCAATACGATCGGCCTGTTGCCGACCGGTTCCAACCTCCGTTCAAACAACAACATACGAAATAAAACCGCCAAGCTCGCGCCATCCGCGTTGATTTTCACGCGCATCACCCGCTGGGGGAACAATTTCAACGTCTCCATGGAAAAAGTGTCGCTGCCGGATTTCGTCCTCACCCGCGCCACCCTGCCGCTTTCCGCAAAAATCAGCACGCTTGAGCAACTTCTAGACAAACTGCCCGGTCTAATGAACCAGTTGGGTCTTGCGGAAAAAGTCATACAGCCGTTGAACAAACCGTTGACGCTGCTCATGCCGCCAACGGCGGATAAGCCGTTGCAGACCTTCTGCACCGCCCTGCAAAAACATCTCTCCAACGCCGGCGTACAGACCGCCCTCCAAACGCAGGACGGCGCAAATGGCGACGGCATACGGATTTCCGTCGTTCTTGACACGTTTGAAAACAAGTCGCAGACGATGGATCTCCCCATGCAAAAACGCCAGTTGCTCAAAACCTCCATCAACATCTCCGGCAAGATGTCCATGATCGACGGCGACAAACAAAACACGTTCAGTTTCAGCAAGTCAGACAGCCGGACGGGCGCTCCCGAAACCGCCACACTGAATGAAAACGCCATTCTGGACGCCGTCGCTCATGAATCTGCTCTGCAGATCATCCAAAAACTAAATGCGCAATCCTCCGCCCCCTAAATGAAGCAATGCTTCCGCGAATTTTCTCCGCCATCCTATTCTGCCTAGTCGTGACTGCACAGGACGCCTCTCAACTGCCTGAACAGTCGCTTCGTCGTATTATAAATGGCTCAGAAAAATTGACGGCAGAGGAAAAAACAACGCTTCTCACGCAAGTCCGCCAATATCCGAACGATTGCGTCCTCTCCGCAGCACTTTTCCCACAGGCGGATCAGTCGCGATTGCTAGTCGGCATCGCCATTTCCATGGACGCGTCGCGCAAAAAATCCGCCCGCGAGCTGCTGGAACAGCTTGTCGAAAATAAAATCAACACGCTTCTTTGCGACACCGTGCTCGACCAATTGGGCCTCTATTCCGCTCGGCGACCGCGCTACGATCGCGTCATGGGCATGATGCTCGCCTATTCGCTTCCCGCCGATTTCATGGCTAAAACCATTTCGGAGACGACCGCCGAAGGCCTTCCCGTTTTTATCGCAAAATTGAACGATAAAGACATCCTCCGCCAATTCCGCGAACAAGGCCCCGCCGCCGATCCGTCGGCCATTGCCGTCAACCGCAACCGTCTCCGCAACGCCATCTCCAAGCAAATCGCTCGCGAAATGCTCGGTTTCCTTCAACAGGGCAAGAATAATTCGGAGCGAATTCAAGACGCAAAGCGTTGTCATGACGAACTTACCAAAATCATCAAAACACGACAGGAAGTCTTTCCTGACGACGCTAACGCCGCCAATTGGAACGCCAAACCGCTCATGGATGCCGCCGCATACTGTCTCATCCTGTCCGAAAATCGACCAGAAGACGCTCAAGACGCCGCCAACGAAGCGTTTTTCACCATGACGGATTCTGTCGCGGAACTCCCCCGCCCGTGGTTCGCCATCGTCAAAGATTACGCCGTCAAATACCATCGGAAACAGGATTACGACTTTCTGATGTCTAATTCTAACTAACTCCCTATCAATAACATGGATGCAATATGGCTTTCGTAACAGACCCAAACCTATTGGCTGATATCAAGAAAGGCGACAACGCCGCCTGGAATCTTTTCGCCAAAAAGTACGGCGCGCTCATCTGGCTTCGCGGCTCGGACTACCATCTCACGCCCGATGAACAGGAACAACTAACGCAAGACGTTCTCGTCTCGTTCTTTAAGGCGCAAGACAGCTTCGTCTACGCTCCCGAAAAAGGCCGTTTCCGCGACTATCTGCGCCAAATCATCAAAAACTGCATCTTCCAAATTCTTCGTAAACGCCAGCAAGACAACAACAACGAAGAAATTCAGGAAAACACCGCCTTCGATGAAAACGATGACGAGGCGAAGCGCAAACGCGAAGACGAAGAATGGATGGCGCACGTCTATTCACAGGCTCTCGCCGAACTGAAACGCACCGTCAAACCGCGCAAACTGCAATCCTTCATGATGTGCCGTCTCCAAAACAAACGGCCCGAAGACGTTGCAAAATTCCAGAAGGTCTCCCTCGCCACCGTCTATAACGACTGTAACGAAGTCATGGAGAAATTGATGGAACTCGTTAAGACTCTGAAGGATGCATAAAAGGACGCAACCATGAAACATATCAGCGAAATCAATCTGCAACGACTTCTTGACGACAATCTCTCGCTCGTCCAGAAACTCATCTGCAAGCATCATCTTGCGAAATGCGCCGATTGCGCCGCCAAACTGGAAGCCGTCAAGACGCAGCGTCAGGAGCTGCTCTCCATTGCGCAAAATCTGAACAGGCTTCAGGAAGCCGAAACCGCCATTAGCAAGACATCCATTCTTCGTAAGTAATTCTCCTTCATGCCTATACCTCCAGAAATAGCCAAATGGCTGGAACAATCCAATATCACCCCCGTCGAGTGCTGCGGCCATGGCGGGTATGGTGAAATTTGGCTTGTCAAAGCGCCATTCGGTCAAAATTGGGCCCTCAAAATCATCGATAAAACGAAGCTAGACAAAACGGCATGGGAACGCGAAGTCCGCGCCGTACAGAAATACCGTTCCGCCATCGGCTTGGAACTCAATCTCATCTACGTCCAGCAGGCCGGCGATCTCGATAACTATTTCTTCTATCTCATGGAGACCGCCGACAACCTAAATACCGGCAACGGCGGCCATTACATGCCCGATACGCTTGAAAACCGCCTCCATGAGCGCCGCCTCACATTCCGTGAAACGCAGGATTGCATTCACGGCCTTCTGGATGGTCTCCAGATTCTCCACAAACACGCCTTGATTCATCGCGACATTAAGCCCGCCAATATCTTTTTTGTCAACGGAAAACCGAAATTCGGCGACCTCGGCCTTGTCACGGAATACAGCCCAACTCTCTCATTTGCAGGAACAGAGGGCTTCTGTCCGCCGTCGCTATTGGATGGCAAGCAGGTCGATGGAAAACTGTGGGATCTCTATTCGCTCGGCATGGTCGTCTATTGCTGCGTGACGGGCTACGCCTCCGCCTGCTTCCCCGAAATTCCAGAAGACCTCATGGACAATGCGCAGATGCGCGCTCTCAACCGCTTCTTCGAACGTGCATGCTCCCCTGAACCGCATGAATGCTTCAAGACGGTCGATGAATTCCGCAAGGCGTTTGACGAGTGCTTCCCGCAAAAATCCGATCATCGACGCAAGATGTTCATGGCCATGCTTGAAGGGCTGATTATCGGTGGCACCTTAGTCATCTGCTGGATGCTGCTGAACAGAACGATCCCCATTCCAAAACCACCTGTCAATCCGTCCAATCCACCGTCCGCCCAGACGACGACAGATTCGACGGCTCCCGCCGTCTCCACGATACAAGCCTTCAAACGCGGCTCCATCGCCAAATTCTACGATCCATTCCAGTTCGGCCAAAAAACGGACTGGCTTGTGAACGTCTCCAACGAACAATCGCTGCAGAAAGTCGGCCTCTCTGGCCTTTTCTGGAACAGCGCCGATACAACCGCGCCAGGCAATCACCTCACGCTCGCCCTGCCCGAACTGTCATTGCCAGTCAATTTCGAAATTGCATGGGAGTGCTTCGGCGACTTCGACGAATGCTCTCTTTTCATCGCTCTTTCAACACCTGAAGACATTGCGGCATCCGCACAGGGCACGACGCCACCGCAAAAAGGCGTTCTATTCGAGCTGTTGAAAAAGAATGGAAACGCAAGCCTTCAACGCATTATCCTCAACGGACAAGAGAGATGGCGTGCACAACCATCGGCGACCATCACCAGCGGTGACGAAGACAACGTTTTCATCACCACAAACCGCATCATCAAAGATGGCGACAATTTCACAATCTATCTTGACGAACAGGCCATGTTCACCATGAAACTAACGCCGCAAGATATTGAGTTGCTCAAGAATGCGCGTTTTGCCATGACTTACCAGACCGCCCATGCCGGCATCGCCGTCATCAAGAATTTCACGGTCTTCTACGTCCCCGGCCTTGAATAGCCTCCCCCTCCGGGGGCGGAGGCGCGACAGCGACGGAGAGGGATTCAGCCTCCCACTCCGGGGGAGGTGGCGCAATAGCGACGGAGAGGGATTTTCAGCCTCCCCCTCCGGGGGAGGTGGCGCGAAGCGACGGAGAGGAATCCAGCCTCCCACTCCGGGGGAGGTGGCGCGACAGCGACGGAGAGGGCTCGCACCTAATGCCTTTTGCTTTAAGCTTTAAGCTTTAGGCTTTTAGCTCTACGGAATTTTCACATCTTCACCATTGATCTTCACATTCTTGATGGTGATTTCGCCAAATGCACTCCCCGGCTGCGGCTGAATGCTATGGCTCGGCTTCACCGCCCCGTCATCCACCGTGATATCGATGTTCTCCACCGTCAGTTTCTTAAACGTCCCGTATGGATCGTTCACGACATCCAGTCCGATCGATTTCGTGTACATGCTGTTGGCACCGAACATCTTGCCGTTGGAAACATCCAGCCAGCGGCCCGACCACGGTGCTTTGCACACGACCTTCTGGTCGCGCTCTCGTTGCAGAATGCTCTCCATCTCGCTGGCATCGTATTCGATGCGGATGTTGCGGTAGGTGATATCGTCGATTGGCGCGGGGCCACCCATGTGGACGCTCAATGCCGCGTGGTTGTTGTGGATCAAATCGCAGTCTTCAAACACGATGCCGCGGTAGTACGGCGCCCATGTCTCTAGACCGATTTCCAATGTCCGCCCCCAGCCGCACCAACAGACGCAACGCTCCACCTTCACATCCTCCACTGGATCCTTTCGGTCGAATTCAGGGAAGTTGCCCTTCAGGACGATTGTGTCATCGAACGAATGCACAAAGCAGTCGTGGATGTGGACATGCTGCGAATTGCAGATGTCGATACCATCCGTGTTATACCGCCACGCGGCTGTGATTTTCAGATGCGCAAACTCTACGTCACTGGAATTGAACGACGTAACGCACCAGCAGGATGAATCCAACACCGTCGGCCCGTCGAAAACGACATGCTTCGAATCCATGACGCGCACTGCGAAATCCATTCCTTCGCGATAGCAATGGTTGCCTACGCGACGGTTCCGCGAGCCACAGATGATGCCATAGCCCGACACTTTAACATCCTCCGCGCCATCGACTTGGAACGATCCCAACACAAACGCGTCTTTGTCCAAAAACACGCGGTCATGGCTCTTCAGCTTCACGACAACTGGCTCATGGATGCCCGGCCCGAAGACGATGTTCGCCTCCGCCCGTTCTTTCGCGAAATCGCGTTTTTCATCGACGAAAATCTCCAGCGGATTGTGATAACCGTCCAATTCCAATACATAATAGCCGGGCTTCGGCAGCGTGAAACGGATTTCGCCATTTTCAACGACAGGCTTCACGCCCGCCCGCAACGGCCGCACTTTCGCCATCTTGAACGTCTTCGACGCCTTCACGACGAATTCCGTCGCCCCTTCCGCTTCGATTTTCACCATGCCCGCGACTTCCGTCTGATCCGCCGGCCGCTGGTAGCCCGGCGCCCACTGGTTGAACGGCATCGCCGACACGAGTATGGGCCGTACGAACACAGGCTTGCCGTCGACTTTTACATCATAGCCCGACTTCTTCGGGAAGAAGCCTTCCAGAATGCGACTGGCGATCTCCGCCATGCCTTTGTCGCCCGGATGATATTGCACGCCAGTATGTTCGAAAAGTCCCAACGCCATCATCGACTCGTCTTTCGCGACATCCGCCTTGACGAACGGCAGTGCGAAATCGCTTGCGGCATGCGACATCATTTCATCCTTCCACGCATTCGGCCAAAAGACGCCGCGAACGACCGTATTCGGCTTCGCGCGACCGCGCATAAACTCGCCGAGCAACTTTTTGAACGCCTCCCGGAACGCCAGACGTTCCTCTTGCGTAGGCAGATCCGGCACATTTTCGCCCAACGCGAAAATCAAATAGTCAGGATTGAAATCAATTAGATCTTGGTCGCGACTATAATCGTATGTGTTGAAATTCCGTTCGAAATCCGCGAGATTGCGAACGCGCACATCCGCCTTGCGACCAGTCTCTGCCTCGATGCCGCGCGTCACGATATGAACATAATCCTTTTCCAACGCGCTGGCGGCCATGCCCCACACATGATTCCAACCGATGTGCGGTGCCGCACTATGAAGCGTTATGGAATTGCCGATGAACACGATACGCACGCCGCCCTCTTCTTTCACGACCGCCTCGGCCGCTGTGGCGTTCATCTGTGTCGAATTGTTCTTCTCTGCGTCAGATTGTCTTGCCATGATAGTGATGAAGGTTTGTTGTTATTGTTTAAGAACCACGAATTCTCTACAATAATACTATCATCAGACGAAGCAGAAATGCAAATCATCCCATAAAGCAATTTCTTTTGTATAAGGTATATTGGTAAAAAAAAATAATATCTTTTTTTATGACTTTTCATGATTTAGCATGACTTATTATGACTTTTTAAGATTCTTTATGATTTCATATGATTTTTGTCATTATATTTGATAAATCATCATCATTTATGAATTTATTTTAACTTATATATAGATTTGACACTCCTGAATCATTGGTTATATTATTCAAAATTAGCAATAATAATGCCTATCAATATAATGAATAATAATGATTGATAATTTTCTAAAGGGAATAAAGGAGGTGACATGAAGAAAACCAGACAGTTGACGGAGGTGGCGAAGACGCTTTCAAGTGGAGACACGCAGGAGGATACTGTCGCGAAACGCCTTTTCTCCATCAATGAGATCATCGCATGGATTCTCAAATTGTGCGTGGAGGAATTCAGCGCAATCGATGTGCAGTATATTGTCAATGAATGGCTTGCAAAGGCGGACAAACGGATCGGCACGGAACCCGTCCTGCCAGACGTCCCGCCACGGCAACTCGCCGTTGGGACGGAGGACAAGAGCAAGACGGACGGGACGGTCTATTTTGATTTCCGTACGGAGATCCCACTGCCGAACGCCCCGCCAAACGCGCCATTGCTCGTCATAGACATGGAATTGCAGAATGAATATAAGAAGCGAATTGCATTGCACAAAAGAAGTGTATATTATAACTGTCGTCTAATCTCATCGCAGCCGGGGAGGCTGACGGGCGGCAGGGTCATCTATCCGCGGCTGTGCAGGGCGTGCGGCATCTGGATCTACCCGAACGCGCCGCGGCGGCTCGCCAACCACGTCCGCCAGACATGGCTTGTGGAAAAGAACGTCGTCGGCACGGCGCCGTTGTCCGACGGGGAAGACGAGGCAATAGGCTGCTGGGCATCTGGAAGATCTACATCCGCGACGGCATGCCGCCATCGAAGGACCAGAAGATTCTATGGCTGTTCTACGTGCTGTTCACGCGCTCGATGACATGTGATGAGAAGATGAAAATACTGGTAAGAGACTTTGGCATGAAGGCGACAGAGGAGGTCGAAAAGATGTGTACGTTCGAGGAACTGCTTCAGAATGAAGGGAAAAGGAAATGGATTGCCTTGGGGAAGAAGGAAGGGAGAGAAGAAGGAAGAGAAGAAGGAGAAATAATCGGAGAAAAAAGAGGGATCGAACTTGGGGAAGACCGAGCTAACCTTAGGGCATACACCAATATGAAGGATACCTACAATGATGACGCCATCTGCTCCATGCTAGGCATTTCCATGCAGAAGTTATTACACCTAAAGGACTTGCTCTCAAATGGCATCGATCTCCAGCCGAAAACGGTTTGACCTAAATTTGACATGAAGGCGACAGAGGAGGTCGAAAAGATGTGTACGTTTGAGGAATTGATTAGAAGAGAAGCAACAGAAGCAAATCAGCTGCTGATTTACAACAATCTGAAAAATGCCTCATTTGATGAGCAGACTATCTGCTCTTTGATGAGTATTTCCATGCAAAAGCTAAGGCATCTCAAGAAATTGCTCTCTGGGAAGGCGGCTCTTACTCCAAAGACCGTCTGAAAAAAGCCCTCCCTTTCATCGCTTCTGCCACTTCTGTCGCTACTGTCCCTTCCGTCCCTTTTCTCCCTTCTTCCCAAAATCACAGCATGCCCGACAATCAAGACAAAACCGCCATCCAATCATCTCACGAGAAGCCTTCACGGCGTTCCCGCGGCCGGAAAATGCTGAAAATCATTATGCTACTTATCTTGGAACTGGCCGCATTTTACGTTGGTCCATGCACCAATTATCTCAGAAAAATCTTCTATAGGATTTATAGCGCCGATGTTGTCATCGCCCGACAAGGCAACCTGTCCATGGAGCAGCGGACATTGACTCTTTCCATGACGACTCGTACACATTTTTGCTATGAGCCGTTCATGTTTTCGCACTTTGATTATGGCACCAAGAAACACACGGTTGTGTATTCTCTGGACTCGCCCCCAGAAAATGCAAGACTCAGCGAGCATAGGATTGTCATCGACCATACAGCTGAACGTTTTGGAGAAATGCAATGGAGCGCATTAGACGACCACAGCAGTCAGCAGACGCCTCCGCATTTTCCGACAATCTCTCCCGACAACTTCAAGTCGATCATCCACATACATCCAGATGATTTTCATTATCTTGAAAAACCCTTTTTAGTGCAATCAGGCAATCCATACCAGACTTTTTGCAATCTTGAGATCCCCTATAAACATTCCAATGGCATCTATTACGTTTACTCTCCTCTTGATTCAGACGATTTTTTTCGCCAATATTTGAATCGCCGTCCGAATCTTGCCACGAGATTCTGGCAATTCATCTTGATGCCCCCCGCTCTTATATTGGATATGATACTGATACCATTGCTCTTGCCTTTCTGGCTCATAGGCTCATTTCTTTTTGCATATGGTATTAGCCATGTCTTTCCTTGATATTATGGAAAGGTGCTTTCGGAAGAATCAAAGCCTCTCCACCTTTGCGTCCAGCAGGCAATGCGTATTGCCATCAAAACTGAGCCCCACAAGCCGTACAGGAGCATTTCCGCCACGATACGGTACGTCATAGTCGCTCTCTAGAGCGACCGATTGCGCAACGCGCAATCATCATCAGAGATCTTACCGATGCATGCCCTGTCGTCTGCAAGACACCACTCCCCCAATGGCAAAACTCAAAGCAGTTTCTTTTCCACAAAACATTTACCAAATGCCATCCTCTCCCCACTCTCTTTTGAGAAAAAATAGTACAAAAAGACTTTCTTGGAACTCCCTTAATCAATTGGTCAAGACAAAACCAAGAAAAACGCTTCTGTTTTTGTATTCTTTTACAGTTGAACCTACTTTCGCCACAGTTTTCTCCACCGCAATGCCCCCCATCGTCTAAGCCCCCGCAGACTTGAGCATTTGGCGGATTTCGTTCGAACAAGGCAAATCCTTCACGGTCTTCCCATTCTCGTCCTTCCAGTTGACATCAGCCCCATTCTTTATCAGAAGCTCGACTATTTTCGGCCGATTCATTTCCACCGCTAACCAAAGTGCCATAGTCTTTTGGCCTGCACGGGTTAGTTTTGAGGATGTTCCCTTGACATAAGTTGGAACCGTAAAAAACGCATTGACATCGGACTTTTTTTCAATAATCTTTTCTATAATGGAATCAGGATACTCATAGAAGAGCGCTTTTGCAATGACATCATTTCCTGCAGGAAAACTTTCATACTTGTCCAGCAACAGGAAAACAAAATCGTTGTCTCTTTTATTCTCGAGCGCAACACTAATCAAGAGCCCACGATAATTGTCAAGCTTGACAGTTTTTTTTGCATTCAGAAATGCCTTGAGATATTTCATGGTCGTCTCTTTATCGAAGCCAGAAGCAGGATAGGAATTACTGCACAACACGTTCAACAGCGAATTTCCCCTATATGAAGGAAGATCTTCATTTGGATCCGCTCCTTTTTCAAGTAGCATTTCGACTATATCCAGACATTTTTCCCTGAAAGCCCAAGCAATCGGTCTATATTCAAGAGGGTATGGCTTGCCAGCCAAATCCGGATTAGCATTGAACTCCAGTAGAATTCTGGCCAGTTCCACATCATTATTCCTGCTGGCCATCTGCAGAATCGTGGCACCATTGTCCCAGAACATATTCGGACTCATACCGTTTCCCAAGGCTTTTCGGACGGCGACGTAGTCTTTCTTTTCAATGCTTTGGAAAAAAAGACCGACATTCCTAAAGTCCTCGGCAGTTTCCCCTGTCACGGTTTTAAGCGTAGGATTAGCGCCTTCCTTCAACAGGAGCGGCTCAAGCAACAAATGACCATATTTTATTGCCCAATGCAATGGAGTCTCGCCATTTTCGTTCATCGCATTGGCATCCACCCCCTCCAGCAGCATCAACATCACCAGTTTTGCGGCCCCCAGTTTGGCTGCAAAATGCAACGGTGTGTTACCCTGCTCATCCCGTTCCGCAAGATTATGTTTCTGCCAGATCAGACTTGTTGCCAAATCTTCCGATCCCGTGTTTCGCTTGCCTGGGGCAAACATCGATATATAGAAATCCTGTTTGCTAAACAATGGGAGGAGGAATCCCTCCATGCTGTTGACACCGCCTTCAGTAAGCACTATTGGCCAGGCTTTTGAATAAGGCAACCTTTCTTTTCGTTCAAGACACACATCAGAATCAGCTCCCAATTTAAGTAACTCATGTGCTATCTCATCCGCCAATTCAATCTTTCCGCTGAGAATGCAGGCTAAAATCGGGCCAGAATATTCTTGAGATTTGGAATCCACAACAACCATGTTGGGGTTTAGTTGTCCTTTTTTCAACTCTTTGATGATATTTCGACTGAACTCGATATCACTGTTTCTATATCCCCAACCTTTTATTGCCGTGTATTCTTTGAACCTTTTTTGGAAATCGGCAGTCGCTTCTTCGCTGAATTTAGAGACATCCAAATTTTTGGCACGCTGATATACAGCCATCTGCTTTTCAAGCTCCTGGATCTGGATTTTTCTCAAACTGACCTTCAACTTGTCAAAGGAAGCCATCATCCATTCCATATCCTGCCCCAACCGTTTGTCTTCAATCAATTCTGCAGTCACATCGCTTCCATTTCCATCTTTCGTCAACTCTTCCAGCTCTTTTCGGGCCAAGGCTAACCTTTCCTCCAATGTCACGGCCGGCTTCACGTTGTCAGTCAGTATTTCTTCTGTCTTCTGCCCTCCAACAGCAACCGCTGCAATCGGTTCATTCGACGTAGGCTTTGCCTCTTCCGTCTTCACCGTTGTTTCCGCCACTGGGACGACAGGCGTATGAGTATTTTCCTCTTCCACAATCTTTCGGATACTATCCGACGGCGTCACAACACCTTCAGACACAGCCGTTTCAGTTTTCCCTGCTACCAGTTGCTCCGGCACTTGCGTTGTCACTGGATTCCGTCTGGCAACAAACCACGCCGCCGCACATATGACAATCATCATGCATGCCACAATCGCAACCCACTTCACCTTGCCGCTCTTTGGCTGTTCCTCCATCTTTGGCATAGATTTTAGCATTTCTCCCACAGTCGTTGTCGATGATTCGGACAATAAAATATCCGTTTCACTCAACTCTTCCCTTTCAGAAGGTTTCATTTCCTTTTTCTTCCGAGTCTCACCATCATAAGTGTTTCTTCTTTCCGCCATAACAGGCAGGACAGACGGACGCAACAATGCGCCATTTGAAGGCTGTGTATCTTCCGCCTGAGACGGAGTAAACTCCTTCACTTTGACAGTCTTCAAGCTCGATGTATTTCCATACCCTAGAGCCAGCCCCATCATGATCATCACAACCTCGCCGTCCACCTCGAACAGCAGGATGCTTTCCTTTATCTGAAGCAGGTATTCATTTCCCAAGACCGTATCTTCCGTGAACGGACGATTCTGCAAAAAAACGTTCTCCATCTGTGACATCGGTGCAAGATGCAATGTCCCTTGCGACAAATAAAGCCGGGCAACGGCATTCTCGTCAGCCTTCTTCTGCACATAGGCATGCGTCACCTGGCTATGGCTGATAAACAGCTCCTGTCCGTCTTCTAGATTATGCGACAACGGGCCAGAATATGAAGATTTGATTTGTATGATCATCTTTGTCACTTCCTCAGATTTATACCTGTCCTTATGTATGATATTTATCAATCATTATATTTTACGGTTTGGTCAATTCACGAATCTTTTTCACCACTTCAGAAAGTGGCGAAGTCTCATTCAAAACACTAATCCCTTTTTGATCGCATATATTTACAATGGATTGATTGAGTTCCTTAAGCTTGGCCTCATATAAGACGTCTTCTGGCTGGGATTTGTCTGAAACAATGAACAAACATGGTATCGAACTGTCATTCAAGAACTTCATGTCATATTGGATTATCTCTTCGAAAAGGGATTTCTTTGTATCATCCTTTGCATATCGCCGTGAAATATTCATGATGACGACACTTGGGGTTTTCTCAACGATCGATTTCATCTGTTGAGTATAGAACATCATGCCGTTGTCCTCCTGAAAAGACACTTTATCCTTGCCAAATTCCTGTCTTAAATTTTCACGTAATGACTTTATATAATCAGAAGGATAACCAAGCAACACAATCTGGCCTTCTGCCAAAACATCGACGTCCAATTCATCTTTACTGAATAGCCGGACTGTCCTTTTCGTGCCCTTCATGACTTTACCAGCCCATGCACCGTCCGTTTTCTTTTCCCATACCAGTGCAACTCTAAATCCGTTTTTCACATCTTGTAACGACGGATCTTCGCCATGACGCGTAAAAACATTGAAATCTTCTGGTGGCGTGCAATAGCATCCGCCACGAATCACACGATTTCCCCCAAATACTCCCCCCTCTTCCGGATCCACCACTGGCTTCTTAGAATCGTTCTTTTTGAAAACATCACTGCACCATTCCCAGACATTTCCATTCATATCATAGATACCCAGTTCATTAGGGCGTAGCTCCCCCACTTTATGAGGCTTGTTGTCCGATGTCGTCTTGCACCAAGCCACCTGTGTCACGTCATCACTGCCACTATAACGATAATTCTTGCCTCGGGCAGCCCCCTGTGCGCCACCGCGAGCCGCATATTCCCACTGCGCCTCGGTCGGCAATGCAAAATAATATCCCAACCGCCACTCCTCATGATTATAGCATAGCTTGTTAAGTTTCTCACAAAACTCCTTTGCATCTTTCCATGCCACTTTGTTCCGAGGCATTTTTCCCCCGCCTTCTCCGATTTTCGATTTTCCCATGACCGCCATGTACTGAGCTTCTGTCACCTCATAACGGCCTATCCAGAAATCATGACTGAATGTAACCTCCTGACAATAGTCAGCCTCACGCATGAAGAAAGTCCCCCTCTTGACCTTCATCATCTCCAATGTCTCATTGTTGGGAAGAGCAAACCTTAACATATCTGCTCTTACAATCGGTTTGCGATCGGACAAATTGTCTATCACCAGATTCTTCGCTGAATCATACCATTCACTGTATTTTATCAATGGTTCTCTTCCATATGACGGCATCCCGTCCAAAATAGGCAGACACACAAGCGATATAAACACCATACGCACGACAATACACCATGCGCCATATAGCTTTAAATTCATCTCGAATGATGATTTACTACTTGACATTCAACACCTCCTTGGCCTCTTTATAGAAATTATCCTCCACTTCCTTGCGTTCCTGCACCAACTTCCAGACATCCGCCGGAAGCCCCTCGATAGCCTTAATCTCCGCATAGCTCTTGACAAGCAATTGATATGCTTCATCAATCATTTTGAAATCAACCGTCCCCCCCGCATTCAAAGTATTGTAAATGGAGGTCAGTCTTTCCGATTGCCGACGAATCTCAAGTCCGCTTTTCAATAATTTCTCAAACTCATGGATCTCAGCCACATCCTTTCCAATATTCTGCAATGCGGCTTTGCGTTTGCTCCAATTCTCTTTCAACTCCTTTGCATCGGCCCTGATCAATACCAAATGCCTGCCCCCCCGTCCTTCATTTGTTATTTTGACGATTTCCTCCTCCAAATTGGAGACTTCGGCTATGGCATCTCCTACTGTCTTTGACAATGAATCAAAGGCCTTGTCCACCCCTGCCGTATCCAAATCCTGTTCCAGCTTCGCCTTTCGTGCACTTTCAAGCATTATCCTTTTTTGCGCCTCTATCTTCTTTCCGATTTCATCAAGCAACTGCTCTTTCTCGGCTTTCTCATTCTCCTGCTTCAACGCAGTTATTTTTACGGCAAGAACCAAATCATTATTCAATGTCTCATAATAATGTACTCCACGATGATAATCATCCACAGTCTTCCAGTCTTCCTCCGACGGCCGCATTTCCCTAAACACTTTCCACAACTGAACATACACCTGATTATTGTCCAACCGATTATTCAGTTTCTCTTCAAATGTCTTGCTTGCAACCACATATTGCTTCTTGGCAATTGCCAATTCTTCATCTATCACCTCGGTTTTTTCCTCAAGCAAACTCGATTTCATTACACCATTTTCAGACTGTTTCACATTTTCCGACAATGCCTCAGTAGTATTCTGCTCTTCAACGGCGACGATCGTCTCTCTCCGCTCCATCTCTGTATTATTCTTTCCTACTGTCACGGCATTACCATCCGTAACAACGTCATTTCGCTTCTCATTTGGCTTAATCGATTCAATCGCTGTTCTCTCTAATGCGGAATTTGATACTTTATCCGAAGACATCGGTTGGGAACGCATGCTCTCCTCTTCATTCCCCATCTGCTTATTCTTCGCCAAAGGCTTCTCATCGTTTTCAAATGTCACCGTTGTATTGTTTTCCGCAACATGATCGGAAGGCGATGCAGCGACTTCTCGTTTCCCACTAAACATGAACCATGTAATCGCACATAAGACAATCACAGCGCAAACAGCAATCGCCAATAGCATACCCTTGCTGATTTTTAGCGTAACATCCTTATCAGAAACAGGCTTCCCCCCAGAAAATTTCATGGTTGTCGTTGTTGACTCCGACTGCAATATATCCGTTTCACTCAGCTCCTCGCTTTCAGGCTGTTTCACAACCATCGTCTTCTGGGAAATGGGAACGGAAGGCATTATTTTTATATCCGCTGCAACACGAGTTGCCTGGGATGGTGGTTGCGCAGTTTTTGGCTTCAATGGCGAAACGGATATGGGAGTTATCGGCAATGATGGTGTCGGCGTTGCACCGCCTGTCACTTTGATGACCTTTTTGGGAGCAGTGCTTTTGTATCCCGGAACCAATCCCATCATAATCGTCACAGTCTGCTCATATACTTCGAACACCAAAAGAGATTCCCAGATTTGCAGCAGATTTCCATATCCTATTTTTACATCCGCCGTAAATGGTTTGTTTTGCAAAAGAATGCCTTCCTCCACCCTAATTGGAGTCAAATGTACAACGCCATCCACAAGATACATCCGAGCGACAGCATGCGCATCAGCTTCTTTCTGAATATACGCATGTTTTTCATGAGCAATATCTCCAGGCACATGGCATATATACAATGCCTGATTCTCCTCCAGATTATACGATAATGCATCTGAATATGATGATTTGATTTGTATGATCATTTATCTTGTTACCATGGACTTGTCCACGACCCTTTTACATCCATTCAAAACTAACGAGGAATCAAAAACTGATATACCTATGCAGTATGCGGTGTCGGCGTATTCCGCCAACCTATATCAATACATTCCCCGCGCTTCATGTCATCCATATCTTTCCAAGCCACTTTCCTGGGAACCTCCAGCGTGATGACTTTTACCACCACTACCGAGACGTTATCACGTCCACCACCATCAAGAGCCATTTGGATCAACTTATTTCCCAGTTCCTCGGCTGTCATGCCAACGCCTGCGATACAGGCCTTTAAAAGTTCTTCATTGTTAACACACTTGTACAAGCCATCTGAACACAGAATAAAGACATCCCCCACTTGCACTTCAATGTCGCTCCGCTCCAAATAGCAGGTCTTACCAATACCAATTGCATTCGTCAATGCATTACGCTGTTTCATTGTCAACTTGCTTTCATCAATATTGGCTTTTCGCGCGTATGAATGATCGTTCGTCAACTGCTCCACCATGTTGTTTCGGACACGATATGCACGGCTGTCCCCTGCATGGAAAACAACACCATGCTTTGGACATCGCGAATCAATGCGGAGACAGACCAACGTCGTTCCCATCGCCTTCAAGCCATGTTCGGAAATATACCCGCGTATCCGGTTGTTTACCTGCTTCGCTGCCTGAATGATCGTCCTGTCATGATCTTCTTTGCTTTCAATCCCAACATCTAGCTCCTGTTCCAATGCTTCAACCATCATGGAACTAGCCACTTCTCCCGCACTCGCTCCACCCATGCCGTCACAAACTGCATAGAACGGCATCGTCTTGGAAATGAACAGGGAATCTTCATTGTTCGGACGAACCTTCCCACAATTTGTCGCAGAAAATGCTTCGAACTTGGCCTCCGGCTCTTGCCTGAACATGCCATGCAACATGCCGTGCAACCATCGGAATGGTCTGGTAATTTGTTGTATGATTGAAATTATCATTTTCTGTTTCCTGCACACCTGTTGCGAATGCCTTACGGTCATTGGACGAAATCAGGTTCCATTGCTAAACAACAATGTGCACCATCCATCATGTCATAAGCCAGTCTTATTCATGTCCATACATGTTGTTATTTTTTCTCCAATTTCTGAAGTTCTTTCAAATTGTCCTCAAGAAATTTCCTTTTCTCAAGACTCAAACCCTCATCTTGAAGCAATGCTTCAGCTAGCCCACGACAAGTTTTGATCTTTTCCTGAATTTTAACTTCACTCACACGAAGACCCCATTTCCTTTTACCCAATTCTCTCTGAAGAGAAGAATAATTCTCATTATATTCCAAAAAATCCAATGACTTCAATGATTTTCGATAAAGCCGTTCAGCCTCAGGCCATTGTTCTTTTGTCAACAATTCCTGCTCCTTCTTTATCTCTTTGTCTCCAGGAATAGCGCTAAGCTGCTTGTATTTCTCCATAACATCATAATATGCCTTACCTAAGTCTTTGAATACAACCTTCTCCCCATTCTCCAATTTTTCATTGAGCTTTTTTAGGTGCCCCATCACATTGTCGAATTCTTTCTTTACTGTTTCGTATTCCCTCTTCTTCTCTTTCTTGATCTTCTCATACGATTCATACATGTCCTTCGCGTTCGCAACCAGTTGTTTTTTCTCCTCGATTTTTTTCCCAGGAATCACACCGAATACAATGATAGTATTCTCCGATTGGTCCATGAACGCCTTGTATGCCACTTCAACTTTCTCAAAATCACTAATATTTAACTTCAATTTCCGAATCTCGTCTTTCAAACGTTTCAACAACAGGTTCAATTCCTCCATCCCTTTTTCAAAAGCCTCCATCTGATTAAAAATTTTCTGACAATTTTCCCAGGCACTTCTCGCTTTGGCAACCTCTTTATCAATTGCCTGTATTTGTTCAGTTCCTATACTGTTTCTTACCTGATTCACCTTATTCATGTTGATAACCTTCGTATTTACTTGGTCATACAAGTCGATTACCTCCTCCTTGCGTGAAACATCCTTGGTATTGACAATTTTCTTGCTGAGTTCCTCAAGTTCCTCTACCTTCCACGAAAGTTCATTCATCTTTTGCGAAAACTCCACCACGCTCTTCCAAATTTTTTCAAAGTTTCTTAATTTTATCCCGTTGTCTTCTTGTAACTTCTTCAATTGACCACATATCCCTTTGAGATTCTCTATTGCAACTATCGGGAGATAGGTCGGCTTCTCACTCCAGTCTTTCAACTTTGCGATTGCTTCAAATTGGGTGTTGTTCCTCCTTTTCAATTCATTGATTGTCTCCTTAATACCATTCACCATATTATCCTTTTGTAAACTTCCCATTTTTGCTCGTGCCTCGAATTGACTGATTTCATTATTGTCATCTGTCAGTTCCTTTTTTATATTGTAGAATCTCTCCAATATAGGCAACAGCCCCTTTTCCACTGCCTGTACCCTATCCTTAATGACGTCATGATTCTTTTGTCCCTTTTCTTGCAAGGTCTTTGCTTTGTCATCCGTTTTCCGTTGTTTCATGTTATCGAGAAGACGGTCGGCATCGCTTTTATGTGTCCTAAGTTTTTGTATATCCATTTCCTTTCTCTCTATACTCCAGTTCCAGGAAACCATTTGTACGATATAGTCACTACAGCTCTTGACCAAATCCTCCAATTCTTCACTTTCCTGTTGAAGCAAGATTTTGTCTTTTTTCACAATTTGCATGTTTGCATTATTCACAATGCCATTTGCCTCTTGAATCAGCTCATTCCATTTATGTGCAAGATCATCCTTCTGATGAGAAAACTTATCAGTTTTCATCGTCTCACTAAGTTTAATAATCTTATTTCGGTCTTTCTCAAAGATTTCTTTTATGTATTCTAGATTCTTTTCTGCAGTGGCAACATCACCAGCATCCCCTAGTTTCTTCATATCCATCATGTTGCGTATGAATTCTTGATGTCGTTTATTGAGATTGTCCAATGTCTCAAGCATTTGTCGAACCTCATTTATTTTCTTGTATTTCTCTTTACAAGATGCAAGTTTGTTAGCAAGCTCGGCATTGTCTTTGATGATTTCCCCTGCGTTATCACATATGGAACGAATTTGTTTCAATTGTTCCTCCGAGGGCATGTTAGCACCAATTTCCGAGACAATGGCATTGATCTTTTCATACTGACTGTCAACCTTGCGTATAACGTCCATTTCTTGCTTCTTTTTGCAGACTTGATCCAAAGCCACGTTGAAATCGTCTTTGAAACCGCCAAATGACTCCTGTAATTTTTTTAATTCATTTATTTTCGTCTCTGCAGTCTTCAAAACATTATCGACAGTTTGAAAATCAACATTCTCCAAGTCGCCATGGATTTTCCATAAGTCTTTGCACCAGTCTTGCCATTTTTCATGGCCTTTAATCTCTTCAGTCACTTTCTGAAGTCTTACATCATCCAGCAGATTTTTCTGCTTCAGATACTCTTGGCAAAGAATGATGATTTCTCCTTCAGAGCCATAATCATTCAATTGTTGCAGAATGTTAGCCCTTTCTGTCTGTGGTACCAATGCTAAAGTCCGGATGTTCTGACTTTGAATCTTTGAGGTTACATTCTTTCCAATAGCTTCTTGTGCCCTTTTTTCAAGATTATTCTTTACAACATTAAAGCGGCCTTGAATTTCACTAAATTTATCTTGTATGTCATTATCCCATAGTTTTTTTGCTTCTATTACCACCCATATTTTGTCCTGCCAGTCAGTTGGAACTTCTTTTGCTACTTGCTTGTACCAATCATCCATTTGCTTCTTAAAGCCAAGAATATCATTTATCATATTATTACAATCATTCCATTGCGTCTTATTATCTGAAGGGTTGGCTAAAATGCCATTGTCTTCTTTCTCCAATTGCGTCAATAAAGAGTCCAACTCTCTCAACGTTTCATTTATCTTGATATTCTTTTCCTCTGCTTCTAATTCCTTATACCTCTTTTCAAGTTTTGGAAAGTCTCCCGTTCTATCTTGATTCAAGACAAACATACCAACAACAGCTAGAATCGAAACAATGACCGCAATCCATGTCAATGGACGCATCCAGTCCCCCTTCCGCTGTGTCGTGACACGGTTACGGATTCCCGCCGTCGGAACTGGAACCGGTTTCTTGTTCTTCACTGCGTCGCACAAGTTGGAAAGCTCGCGTTTCACATCCTTCGGTGTAAGATCTCCTGTAATGCGCTCCAAATCATGAATCAGATCGTCGGCATCCTTGTAGCGGCGTTTCACATCCTGCGCCATCATTTTCATGACGACTTTAGCTACGCTTTCCGGTACATTCTTGTTCTTGGCTCGAGGATTCGGCGTAAGAGACGGTTTTTCAAAGGACTTGTACAACTCCTTCGCCAACTGCTCAATACGCTGAGCACGTGGCAATTTCCTCGACGGAATTGAATATGGATGATCACATGTCAGCAAACCATAATACATCACGCCCAAACTATAGATGTCCACACGCACATCGACGGGATCCTGATGCAGGAACTGCCCAAGCGGAACATATGGCAGCGTCCCCAAGACTTCATTGTCCGCCAACGGCTGAGTATTGAAGTCGCGACGGGATATCCCCAGATCCAATACTTTCACTTCACCATCACGCGTCAGCATGACGTTCTGTGGCTTGATATCACGATGCACAACACCGTGCTCCGACAAATAATCCAATGCTTCCGCAACCTTCAGGACGACCAATGTTGCAAACATATAATGCATGCTTGTATGCCTGTCCGCATAATAATCAATGACATCCGTGAAGCTTACGCCATTGATATAAGTCATGATACAGTAATGGAGATTCCGCTTGGAATCATAATAATGCTCCAAAGCCTTGACAAGCCCCGAATATTCCAGAAAACGCGCGATACCAACCTCTTGATCGAAAAGTTTTAATGCGAAGTCTGACTTCTCCAGCACTCTTGGCAACAGCACTTTAAGGGCAAACGGATTCTTGTATTTGTCTTCAATCTTGTAAACCTGTCCGAAACCACCCTGCCCAACATATTTCATCACATGGTAGTCGTATTCCCCTGTACTCGAATCCTCCTTGATGCCGTCGCCGATCTTCAACAGACGCTCTTTCCCGTCCTTCTCGCTTTTCTTTTTCTGTGATGGTTTGTTGACGACATCGACAGAAAAAAACGTACTTTCAATCAAAGATGTTTCGCCAGACAGTCTTTCAGCCGCATTTCCGCTAGCATCCTGCGGTTCATTGCCACCTGTCGATTTCCCTGATTTCCCGTCAAGTTTTGTTTCGCTCACCTCCTCAAGCGTAATCCGTGTCTCGCTCAAGTCTTCCACCGACATCCGCGTCTCGCTCAAGTCTTCCACCAACATCCGCGTCTCGCTTAAATCTTCAACTGAAACCCGCGTCTCGCTCAAGTTCTCTGTCGCTCCACGAAGATCACTTGATTTCTCCTCAACGACCTGCGTCTCACTCAAATTCTCCTCGACGACCTGCGTCTCGCTCAAATTTTCATCGACGACCAGCGTTTCACTAAGTTCTTCGTCATTGCCCGTTTTCGGAGGAACAGGCATATCGGAACCGCTCGTTTTCGACGGCGTATCAGGCTGGCTTGAATAGATCAATGTCTCGAATAGCCCGCCAGATTTGTGCTTCACGCCTGTATCACTGGTATCCGAATTCGATTTCTCGCCCGACGACTCAGTGCCCGCCAGCCCATTGTTCTCATCTATGCTTTCAAGAATGAACTCTCCCCCAAGCAGATCGCCATCACCATTGCGATGCAGAGAAAGATGTAGCTGATTTCCAGAGATTTCTACTGTATCACCGTCATCCAAAATGAACGATTGCCGATCATCCTCCGTGACCAGATGGAATTCGCCATTGTCCGCAGTCGCCTGGATATCCATAACGACGGCATTGTCCTCAAGACGCAAAATGGCCAGGCATTGCGGTGAGGACGCTTCGCCCAAATCGACAACTCCTTGATTCAGGACAAGCGCCTTCCCCGTCCTGTCCAAATCAAATATGTATGTATTCTGTCCGTTAAATGTGAATATCATATCTTTAAATCCTGTTCACGATTTGTTCATTTATCATATTGTGCACAATATTTGATTTATTCATCTCCACTGCCATCCATGCTATTATTAGATGGTAATTTTGACAAAAATGACCATATTGGTTGCAAATTAACTGAAAATGAAATAGTTAGTGATGCATTCTGCGACTTTATCTGAAAACCACTGATAAATGATAATGACTGCCCATCAGAAGAAAATTGTGAAGCAAGTGGTTGTAATTGTTCTTCATATTTCGCAGCAACAGAGGTCTCAATCGTTTTTGCATTAATATGGAGCATCAATAGCTGTCCTTTGACCTTACCTGTGACATAAACATTTTCAAGGTTCTTCAAGATTTCCAGCACGCTTTTGTCTGACAATTCGATATCCTGAAGAATAGGTAACAATCGCTTCACATTTCCCCAAAACACAAATGAATGTTCAAGAAATAAAGGTGTTTGTAAAAAATCAAAATCCAATTTTCCTGAATTCAATGCTTTGTCTTGCATGTTTTCCACAATACTCTGCCGATTGTAAAAATACAACAAGAATACCTTGCTTCCTTCCATTGTAAAAGCCAACTCCCACGGGGCCAAGGTTTTCTTTTCTTTCGGCAAAATGAAATACAACACTCTATCCTCCTCCTGTTTACTTTCTATAATTTTCAAATCATCTTCAGCAATCATAAAGACTTTTAATCTCTCTATATCCTTGCGGATATCTCCCGTAATATCCACTGATCCTTTGATATGGAAAGCCAATGGCTTGATCTGATCCAAATGGAATTCAAATTTTGCCCCCAAATCCCTATTTTTCATGTCAAAAACAAAACTACCCTGCTTGCTGTCAATTGCCTTATTCTTGTCTTTCTGGATCATTTTCCACAAACCGGCATCCATTTCCTTTTCCGCCTGCTTTGTATTAATATACAAAACAGCATCCGCATTGCTGGCGACAAACAAACTTTGGCTTGATTCTTGCGCGTAAACAAGCCCCCAAACAGAGAAGAGAATTTGTATCACTATTTTTATATTATTTCTTGTCATTCATTTCCTCCAACAGTAAAACATAGGTTGTTTTACATGTTACATGTTGTCATAAACTATTCTATTCCTTGGAAAGCCCCCAGGCAAAGCCAGTTTTATTCTCATCAATCTCCCAGATGAACAGAATAAGCCTATCCGCTCCTTTTTTCCAAGCAAGAAGCTTCTTCTTTTTTGGACTTTCAAATGGTATGTCATGCATGAATTGGAATTTGTCCAATTCAATGTTTTTCTTGAACAATGCCTCAGCCTTCTCAAACGGCAGACATAGCATGCCAGTCATATTCCAAGTCTTGTTGCTACTATCGACTTTGATTCCTGTCGCCTCTTTCGGGATGGCAAACGGATATGATACTTCCTCTGCCCTAGCAGTCATTGTCATGAATAATACGAACAATCCAATTATCTTTATTGTCGTCATTGCGCATACCCTCCAAGTTGTCTCTCATAAGTCTTCGTCTCTAGGGAAATGTCTTCCGTTGCTTCTAGGAAGGTATCTTCGTCACATGGCCATGAATCCATGACGATTTTATACAAATTCTTCAAATATACTGTATCTTCGGTCTTTCCAGTTCTATTGTTTTCAGGTGTGGGCATTATACGTCTATAAACATATGATTCCGGTGAAAAGTCTTCATCTTCTGTTTCATCTTCATCTACAACAGGCGTCGTACGCGTCATGTCATACGACACATTATATAGATCTGGTGACCTGTTCTCCGAATGATTCCGATCAAGCACGCTGGGCACACCCAACGCACCGATATACGCTGCAGAAACGCGGTTCATCTGAAGTTGCATGTTCCCAGCCGTCAATATTCCCCAGCCCGTCTCTCCAACGAATTTCTTCCCATCCGATTTCATCTTGTGGACAATTCCAACACCCCACAAATCCCTATTCTTGCCAAAGCCCCATAACGTCGTCGGATTCTTATGGATGGTGTTGTCTATATCATTCCTACGCACATAATAGCCACATACAGCGTTATATAATGCCATCTTGAAATCATCTTCATTGCCTTGTTCTGCAAAATATCTATCGCCCACAGTCCAGGCAAGTGTACGGTTCGCCTCCTGAAGATGCAATTTCGCCATGAACAGTTCATACATCAGCATGGTTCCGCCTATCAGGAACAAATATATAGGCAAAACCAATACAAACTCCAACATGACAGAACCACGCTCGTCTCTATGAATATCCATTCCTCTAATCATCGGCATTTTGACCACCTTCTTTGGCATTTTGTCCCCCTCCCCACATGTTCTTGACTTTTGTCTTCCCTTCATTAAGATAACCCTTAGCTTCAATGGAAATGGATTCAGTCATCACGGCTCCCGCCACCTGGATAATCGCCATATAGTCTTCCAAGGCCTTTATTCTGGAAAGCCTGACCATAATCTTATTAAATATTTTCTGAAGATACTTGTCTATATTCTTTTCCGCATATTTGCATAACGCATCTAATCCCTTCTCTAGTAATTCACTGATAACCTTCTGCCCAAGTTCCTTCCAATCATCCCAACTCATTTTGCAGATTTTTTCAAAGAAAGCCTTGATATCTTTCATTGACAAATTCATGATGAAATTGGCTACTGATTTTCCGTTAATCCCCCACATCTCGAAAATATCCTTCAAGAACGGATATTTGGCGATAAGTTTGTTCAGCTGCTTGTCAATCGCCTTCGCCAATTCCGTCGTCAAAATGGTCTTCGCCGCTGTCACAATGGCCTTTGTGTCTTCCGCCGTCCCACTGAAATAGTCTTTGACGGCTGTGACCAACGCGTGTGCTTCCTCCTCGGAAATGCCTTTCTTGATCATCCAGCCTTCTAAAGCTTCCAAACCCGCATTCGTCAGTGCCCCTTCCTCACCAGACATCTCGCTGACCAATGCCTTAAGAAGCTTTTTCTGCTCTTCGCTCAAATTTGAATTATCGATAAGCGAATACATGGAACCGCGGAATAACGCGGTCCCGACTTCCGAGATATCGACCTGTTTTCCAGCCACAATGTCAGCAATCGCATTTTTCAACTGTTTTTTTGCCGTCTCATCTGTGATGTATTTGTCAATGGCTTGATCAAGCGCAGCTTTTGCCGCTCCAGAAAGTGAACCGCCTTCTTTTAAATACGCTTCGATCGCTGCATTGATGATTACAGCCCCATCCTTCCCAACATACTTGCTGACCATCTCCTGCAAAGCTTCCGACAACGCCTGCTTCAAAGCCGCCGTATTGCCTGTGTCTGCAAGAAAATCCCGCATGTTTTTCGCAATGCTTTCAGCACGGTCAGGTGAGAAACCTTTTTCGATCAGTTTGGCTTTCAACGTTTCCGCAGTCGCATCCAGCAATGCGCCTTTTTCTTCAACAAGCTCCGCCAATGCGGCTCTTGCCCACCGGGCCTCTTCTTCGGACAAACCTAACTTAGCAATTAGCTGTTCAAGCCCCGCCTTGCACAAGGTTGTCCCAAGCTCTTTGACATCGATTTCCTCATGATTCTTCAAATTCCCAACCGCTTTCTTTAGTGCCTCACGGGAAGCTTCATCCTTGATCCATTGATCAATTGCGGTTTCAATGGCGGCGTATGCAGAGCCTTCCAAACTGCCGTTCTCCAAATAGGCACTGATCGTCGAATTAATGACCGCAGCTCCTTTCTCATCAACATATTGTGACACCAATCCCTGGATGATCGTTGCCCCCGCCAGTTTCAAGGCATCCGTGTTTTTGGGATCTGATGCAAAAGCCGCTGTATTGTCCGCAATGATCTTAGCTTGTTCTGGCGAGAAATGATTCTTGACCAGTATTTCCTTCAACCATTCAGATCCGGCTCCGCTCAGATTGCCGCCCTTCCCCAAAATCTCATCAACCGCTGCTTTCGCAATGTTCTTTTCCGCCTCGGAAAGATGTGTATGGTCGAGGAAGGTATTAATCCCACCTTTCAATAGCGCGTTGCTGACTTTACCGACATCAATTGATTCGTTGTTTTTTGCCTTCTGAAGTTGCTCCAACAAAGTATTCTTGGCGTCTTCATCCGTAATATTTTGATTGATCGCCGTCTTCAAAGCCTCCCAAGCCGCCGTACGCGCCGTTCCATCAGGATTATCCAAATATTCGGAAATTGCGGCATTGATTACCTCCGCCTCTTTCTTTCCTACATTATGCGATACCGCATCCTGCAATGCAAGAGATGCAGATGCCTTGAATGCTGTCGTATTCGTCGTGTCAGCAGCGAACGCAATCGCGTTTACGGCAATGGTATTCGCCTTCTCCGGATCCATTCCCTTTTTGACCAGCATGTTCTTCAAAGCCTCAGCGCTGGCACCCTGCAAATCACCATCCACACCGGAAAGCTCTTTCACGACCTCTTTAGCAAGCATTTTCTCCCCTGATGACAAATGAGAGTTATCGATAACATCGTTCAACCCACTTCGCAGCAACGCATTGCCGACCTTTCCCACATCAACCACATTGTTTTCCCGTGCATTTTTAAGCTGTTCATACAAGGCATCCTTGGCATCCTTATCTGATATGAACATATTAACAGCTTCTGTCAAAGCCGTAAGAGCAGTTGTTTTCGCTGTACTGTCCGGATTGTTCAGATATTCGGAGATCGCGCTGTTGATTACTGCGGCTTCCTTCTTGCCCACGTTCTTTGAAACCGCCTCCTGCAAGGCAATTGATGTAGCACTCTTCAGCGCCGTAGTGTTCTTCGTATCCGCGACGAATGCAACTGCGTTCGTCGCGAGCTCATTCGCCTTTGCTGGATCCAATTTTTTCTCTTTCACCAGCATGTTCGTCAACGCTTCAACACTGGCCACCTGAAGATTACCATCGCCAGTGGACAGTTCCTTCACAACCTCACGTGCAATCCTCTTCTCATCTGCTGAAAGATGCGAATTGTCGATCACATCATTCAACCCGCTCCGTAACAATGCATTACCGACTTTCCCCACATCAACAGCATTGCGTTCCCGTGCATTTTGAAGCTGTTCATACAAGGCATCCTTGGCATCCTTATCCGATATGAATTTGTCAACAACCTCTGTCAAAGCCGTAAAGGCAGCTGTTTTCGCTGTACTGTCTGGATTGTTCAGATATTCGGAGATCGCGCTGTTGATCACAGCCGCCTCCTTTTTACCCACGTTCTTCGACACCGCCTCCTGCAAGGCGATGGACGCGGCGCTCTTCAGCGCCGTAGTGTTCTTCGTATCCGCAACGAAGGCGACGGCGTTCGACGTGAGCGCATTTGCTTTCTCAGCCGAAAGTCCTTCCTTCACCAGCATCTTCTGCAATGCCTCCACGCTCGCTCCTTGCAAATCATTGGTACGTCCACCCAGCGCATTCACCGCCTCTCGCGCCACTTTCTTCTCTGCCGTGGAAAGGTGAGAATCTTCGATCACATCATACAACCCGCTCCGCAGCAATGCGTTACCAGCCTTGTTCACATCAACAGGCTGATGGGTCATGGCGTTGTTTATCTGGTTGTACAGTTCCTTCTGAGCATCTGCATCGTGAATATATTGCCCCACAGCAGTTTGCAACGCCGTATAGGCCGCAGTTTTCGCTGTCGCATCTTTCGCCCTCAAATAGTTAGTAATGGCACTGTTGATCACAATCGCCTCTTTCTTTCCAACATTCTTGGAAACGGTGATCTGCAAGGCCTCAGACGCTAAATCAGTGAATGTCGGCTTCTGATCTTCTGCTTCCACAGCACAACATGACAAGGCAAAAACACAAGCACAAAAGAAAAACCACTTGATATGTCTCATTTTCTAGCCTCCTTTTCTACTTCACCGAAGGCGGCTTCAATTTCGTCCGAATATGCAAAGTCAAACCATTCAAAGCTTGTGTTTCCATATCCAGTGCCCAGAACCATGACCGCGAACAATCTTGGAAACTTCGTATTGACATATACATAGCAACGGACTTTAGGGTTCATTTTGTCTGGATAATATGCGTATGGTTCGAAATCCTGTCGTATCTCCATCGGCATTTTCACAAAATATTCCGCCATCAGTTTCGCATATTCCGATGAGAACAACAAATGGAACATGGGTAATTTCCCTTTCATCAAAGTAGAAACCAGTTGCCATGCCTCCTTATAGTTCTCCTTGTCATCCACCAAAGTTGTCACCATTTTCAGTCTCAATGCGGAACATGCCTGAATCTGTCTGAGATTTTCCTCTGATCGGTCGTTTTCGTCATTCATCAATAAAGGATACTTGAGATTGGCATACAGAGAATTGAAATGTTTCTGCGTCCGTGAGAACAAGCCACAGATAGTATAGGCGACACTCAAAGGCGGCTTGGCGATATCGGCCACAATCTTTCTAGCGGTATCTTTGGAATCCCCACGAAAAACGGCACCACTCAAGAAGCGAAAGTCATTGACTTTTCGGATGCTTTCTGTCTTCCCTTTGATATTCACAGTCACATCAAAGCTCTCCGTGATGAGAATGGTGTCCCAAAACGGATTGTAGAATGCGGCAATACCGCCTCTTTCAGAGACGGTACCACGGAAAAGCACGGCCCCCAAGAAGAAATCACGGATCTGCTCTTTGGAGAAATTCTGCTCCGTTAGGCTTTTCCATTTTTTCGCAGCGCCATCAGAGAAGAGCTTGGCAACCAGCAGCTCCTGATTATCGATACCAGTCTCACGAATCATACTGTCCGTATAAGATGCATCAAAAAAATAGCCTGCATTGTCCTGCGTCATCCTCTCAAAAGCGGAGCTGGTATATGCGGTCGAACAGGTCAACATGTTTATGGCAAGAAACATGATCATCCTTTTTATCGTCATTTGCTTTTCCTCTTCACAGAATTCTGTTCTGTTTTAGTATCTTGTTCAAATCAAGCCTTTTGACACCTTCGCTCGGAAGGAAATTCTCTAGATTTAGGGTATCCTCGTTTTCAGGGTCTAGAGGTTGCCAACTCCGTTTGACACTGTCTGGGTTGAGCGGATTGGCGTTGCCCATATCTGTTTCATTGACCGGAGTCGGATTCCAAATCCAGTTTTTACCATTTCCGATTTCCTTCAGTGTCAGTCGATTAATAAAGAAAAGCCTCTCTTGATGCGTCATATCCGAAAATAGCTGGTCCTTATCTTTATCCTGCATGGTCGCCGCAGCCCCAGCGTAGCGCAATGGAAGCAGCGTCGCATCCCAGTCCTGTTCACACAAATTCCACACATATTTGAATTTCTTTGTATTGTCTCCATTGCAAATTGGTTGATTTCCATCGCAGACACAACCGCCAAGTATATCGACTGTATCAGGATCATAGGCAGTATTGGCATTTTGAGCTTCATATAATTCGTAAGGTTGCCAATCATTATCAGGATCCCAATTGTTATTAGGATCATAGCGAAAAGCAGTACGAATACTAAGATTGCGCGGATCAGAACTGGAATCATAAACCACCTGATACATTCGATTGCCATCATATGGCCCTCCTCGCCGTGTCCGGCGAACGGCTGCTCGCGCGGCGGACATCGTCCAAATATAATTCGTGACAAGCCCACCTGCGTAGGATGGCGGATCAAAGGCCGACAGAACGCTCCTCTTGCTCAATTCTTTCTTATCAGAGCCCAATAAATTGAACAATTGGACAAACGGGTTTTCATGCTTCATGGCCGCTCCAACGACAATGGTCCCCAACCCATTGAAAAAATTTTCATGAAGCACCCACGGCTTCGCCGTTTCGCCGATATAACGAGCCTCGTCCCATATTTCCTGATCATCGCCATAGATTCTGGCATGTCCTTTGATAATGGCTGCCGTGCCGCCATTTGTATAGTTATAGTCAAAGATGCCATCCATGAAGGCCGCACAACTTCTATAGTCTGGTCGTATCGTCTCCGTCTCCCCTTTCCACAGCGGGCTGAAGGGACGTACGAACTCTTCCATATCCGTCGTCTTCTCCATATATCCATGGTTCCGCTCCTTGATGGTCGTCGTCGAAACGAGAGGCGGCAACATGTCAACAAGCGTGTATTTTGCAACACTGGGGGAAATATGACCATCACCTTCGTATCGTGGTTTATACCCACAAAACCATTTTGGAAGATGATAATGACCATATCCTTTATGCCTGATTTTGGCACGCCACTTTTTCCCATGCTTTATTTCTGCATAATCGCAATATATCCTTTTATGTTTGCATCTTCCGACAAAAAACTTGCAATAAAGATAATCTGCCCAGAAGGTTGCATATTTGGGTTTATTCAGGCAGAGCCACTTGCCTGAAGCCCAATCATACTGGGAGACTAGCGCAACATTTTGGGAATCTTCCAGACACATACCCAAGTGTTTATACTCATCAGAATTCTTCGGAGTTGAATCCATCGGTCTCTGTTTGTTTCCTGCAGACGGATTGATATCACAGTATGTCTCCGCTATATTGGCAAACATATTTGTTATTGGATTTATAACATCAGCTATAAGTTTCTTCCCAAAGCCACTACTTCCACCAGTCTTTTTATCCTCTTTTTCTTTCTCAAGGCTATAATTCTCAAATACGACAGATGCAATATGATTTCCGCGATCCACTTTTGCATCTTTGTAAATGCCTTCAACAACTCCTGACTCAGTCTCGTTTAAGTTGGCATCCTTGTATGATCGTTGAAGGCCAAGGGCCCCTTCGCTTCGGATAGTCGTTGGCATATTCCCCTCGGGATTTCTCATCCCTCTGACAAACCACTGATCCACCCCAAATCCTTTGAGCCCCCAACGGCTGTCAGTACCCTTTCCAATGGGAAACAACATGTAAAGTGGTTGATTGGCATGATCAGACGAATTCATCTGGAGGAAAAGCCTCTCGCATGGTTCCGTATTGTAGAGCGGTGCGAACAAGGGTCGTGCCACCTTGTCTCCCGCCTCCTCAGTAGAGTACGGGTCCTGTCCCATCGGAATACTGAAATAGACCATGTAGTTCTTCATAGATTCGTCTTTCTTCTTACGCGGATCTTTTAGCATGCTGACTAGGACAAACTCCGCCGTCGAGCGCATCGCCGTGTTCATATTCCGGTTCACCACGCTCAACATGGCATTCATCAGTGCAATATTCTCCTTGTCCGCGTCAATTAATTGCGCCAGTCCCTTTCCCCAGTTACGTAGCGTTGGTTCAGGAGTAATCGGTGGATGGTTTATCTGCAACTGTACCGATTGCCCCTGCTGTTGCTCCAACAATTGAGAATAAAAAAAACGTATTCTTTCCTGACCTTTAGCTGTATCTTTATAATTTTTTATCCATGCATGATTCTTTTTGTTTTCTAACGGCCATTTTCTTTTTCTATAATATTTCCAATTCAAAATACTTATAAGATCATCTGAATTATTCATAAATTCATCATAAGCCATGCTTTCAGCTTTACTCCACAAATCTTGGTCACTCTCCGTCTTTGCCTGTGATTGATTTGCATTCTGTGCAATAAAGTTATTATATTGGTCGATGACATCCTGTGCATTTCGCATATCTTGCTCAGTGATATCACCTTCATTCACCACTTGTTGCTGTGATTGTGAATCGCCAGCCATCTGGTATTTCCCCATCACTTCGTCCGCCTGATTATCATATCGCGTATTGATGTCATTCCATTTTACCTTATATTCTTTTTCAATATCTTGTTTGCTTTTTTCTATTTTTTCATCCCGTTCATCTTCAAAGGCTTTCTTCTGATTGTCATAGTCAGGATCTTCCTTGTCCAGCTCATTAATCCGCTGTTGGTATTCATCCATGATTTTTTGCTTCTCTGTCTCAATCTTAGCAAGCATTTCCTCTCGGAGTGCGGCTACATCTTCCTTTCTCCTATTAGATATACCTTTGAGTTCCTTCTTCAACTCAGGATTGTCCTTGGATTCATCATCATCATCTTTTTCCTCCTTATCGTCACCAGTACCATACATATCATCCAGAAAATCCTGATAATCGTCTTCGTCCTCTTCGCTATCCGTATCGTCATCTTCATGTTTGTCGTCCGTACTATCTGAAGGAATAGTCTCCTTCTCACGGACTGCATCGTCCTCTGAGGTATCTACCGAAGGCTCCTCTTCACGCACCCCCGACTCCCCGCCCAAAACAGAACCTACCGCATTATCAAACTGTGTTCCAAAACTGGCAACAACATTCTTTAATTCAGAGATATTTACCACATAAGGTCCATTCAGTTTGACTTTGTTCATGTTGTCATTACTTGGTCCTATGCCGCACCACCAGCCAATGCCTTCCTTGTTGTGGTCTCGATTGCATCTTGCCCCTAGCAAACGCCCCGTCAAGGCATCCCCTGCCGTAATGATGAGTGCCCACCAGCCCAGTTCTTTATAGTATCCAGCCACTAGATGGCGATGCCATGCCTGAGCGTTCGCCTTATCCTCCTCGAAACGCAACGTTGTAAGCTTGAGCCACCGATAGGTGATATAATCCATCTGGTGATTCGTCATCTGGACGTATGTCCACGACATGGCGCGGTTGATGGTCGCCATGCGGCTCAACCCATCCGCCTGCACGACCGCAGCTGAATAAGCCGCCGCATCACACGCGTTCTGCAACCGTATCTTCTGATGGATTGTCTCCCCGACAGCGTAAACAGCAGCGCACAAGACAAACAAAAACAGAAATATCGACAACGTCAGCATAACCGCGAAGCCATCGGTGTCATCCTTGATGGACAGGATTCTCTTCAATATTTTCATGGAAAAGCGTTTCATGTCACTCCTCCGCCTTGTCCAAATTCAATACCCTCCTATCTTCGGGAGGAATAAGTGGAAATGTCTCTGTCTTATAAGGTTTTGCCAATGTGCAAGACTCCTGAACAGGCATGGAATGCCAGCCATATTTGTCCGCCGTATGTGCGTTTCCAGAGATAAACGCCATTTCCCGTCCTCCCAGCGGAATAAGCAACGGACAGTGGAAGACAACCGTCACTGTCACAAGCGGCACATCGTTCAATTCTGCACTCCCCTCCTGAATTTTGACCTCCACCTGATCATCTATGTCTTCCGAACGCGGCACAGCATAATCCCCTTCATTCGTTGGAATCATGATCGGACGTGAGCCTTTGACTGACTGGCTTATCCACGAAAGAGCTGTACAAGCTGCGCGATGCACGATGCCGCCATGCTGTTCTGCCGCATAGTCAGCTGGATTATAAACCATCGCCGCGCGTGCCCCACAATATGCCGCATAATAGGTCATCTGCTTTGACAGCAATACCAATGCCAACTGGATGATGAAGAAAATCAGAAACGCCAACAAAGGCATGACCATGACGGCCTCCATCATCATTGAGCCTTGTTCATTGCTTTTCAGACCATTGTGTTTCATGTGCCTGCCTCCAACCAATAGGCATAGGCTAACGTCGCCAACGTCCCGATGGCGATGGCCACGCCAAACGGAATCCGCCCTTTCTCATTTTCCTTCGGCGGCAATCCCTCCTCCCCTTTCTTCCTATCATAACGCCAGTCGAATATGATTCGAAGGTAATGGACAAGCCGTTTGGCGGTGACTTTTCCGAAACACATCATGACAATAGCCAATGCCAATCCCGCGATGGATACGAACAGCATCTCAGCAAATGAATACCGGAAACCGACGATGACACCAGTAGCGAGCATCATTTTCACATCGCCACCGCCAGCACTTTTCAGCAGGAAAGGAATAAAAAGAAACAATCCACACACAAGCCCCCCCAATGCACCGTCAATCAATCCTTCCATGCCTCCCATGTAAAGCCGGGCCACGGCACAAAGAGTCGCCAACCCCATAGTCATGAGGTTGGGCAACTTCCTGTATCGCCAGTCATACCAGCAAAGCACCATGAGACATGGTGCTATGAGACAAGCAAGATACAATTTGCTTGTGTTCGTGGAACTGTACATTCTTTTTCTATCTATTATGGATTCGTCTGTCCACCTGCGCCATTTCCTCCTCCATTGCCAAAATCACCACCAAGCTGGTTGCCAGCGTCTTGCGCTTTTGCATTCTCTTCTTGTAATTTTTCCTGTTGACCTTTGTATTCTCCAGCATTTGTTTGAATCGTTTCAACTGAATCAGCTCCTAGCGTTTTATTCACCATTCCCAACATGTTACGGAGATTTCCACTGAACACCATGACCAGTCCAACAACTGCTGCCGCCACGAGCAGTGCGATGACGATGTATTCCATGGCTACAGCGCCTTGCTCGTCCCTTGTCAACCGGGCAACAACCCTTCCGAATGATGTTCTGCAATGTTTCTTGTTTGTCTTTGCGATCTTCATGTCTGTTTTCCTTCTTTTGTTTGTTTTTATGGAATTGGCAATGATATGCCAACAAGAATCCGCTTGAAAAATTCAACAAGTTTCAGACCAACTGCCGTATAACCGTTCCCCGGCTTATATATCGAGAGACAGAAAGACAAGACAGGAATGACCGCAAACAACAGAATGATGTACTCCAGAGCAACGGATCCCTGTTCACATCCCGTTTCGTTATTTTTCATCAGCTTGTCTCTCTTACAACACATGTATTTCTATCCTCAACCTTAAAGCGTGTCAGTCAGACTAGCGTCTGACCTCCTTCTTGAATTTAGAATTCCACAACACCTTGAGTTCCATCTCCCCAGGAATACCAATCTCCCATGCCATTTGCTCACATTCCCGACGTTCTTCAGGTGTGCGCATCACATCCATGTCCAACAATCCTTTGACCTCACGGTGTATCTTCATAAAAGACTTGTAAACTTCCTTTTGAAAATCCTCTGAAACAAAGTTTGTCTGCCGATCCCGTAACAGGCACAAGATTCCACCTGCAATAATCCCCCTGCGTTCATCGGGACTCTTAGAATATATATTAAGTAATTTTCTCATCAATTTTGTTTTCATGTCAACATATTCCTGAGATTGCTTCATTAATTTCAGAACCATGTTTCTCGATGGTTCAACATCACGGATTTTTTTCATATCGATTGACAATTCCTTGCTATTTTCCGAAAGACAAAAATCGTAAAATGTATTGATCAATTCAAATTGTTTGGATATCCGGCAGACAAGCGGTTTGTCTGTCCCCTCATGAATCGACGAATCAAATTCTCCGTCAAGGGAGTTCAGATAATCAATGAATACATGCACTCCCAGCCATCGGTCAAAACAACTGGCAGGCTCTTTTTCATCATAGTTAGGCAGCCTTTTTTGCAGACAATCACAGTCAAGAACTAACTCAAGGGACTTTTCATTGAAGAGTTCATTCAAATCCGATGAAGTCTGTCCAATGAAAAGTTCATTGGCTTTAAACTTGTTTTCGTATTGGCTCAACAACCGCGATATTAATATCTGACGTTCTTTTATTTTTAAAAGTTCCTCTCGCATTGACTGAAAGTTGGCGGAGACGGCACACTCCTCATCTGTCGGCAGTGATAATTTTATATTTATCGCAGATCTATCAAACATAGCAAGCCGCCTGTAGTTGTTATTTAAGAGACTGTAAGATTGTCTCAATTTTTCTAATGGTTCCAGACGTATTTTGCAATAATCTTGTATGACTGTTGAATGATTCTGTTCGTTAATCTCAATAATTTTATCATACACTGAAGATACATTTGTGATATTCGTGAAACCTTTTATAATTCGATCAATCTCTTCATGATCCTTCAGAAGACTTCTCGCGTCCTCCAGCACATTGTTAGCCTGCTTTAGTAATGCCACCAGACAATCCTCTTTATGTGTCTTGCATGTATTTACCGTCTTCATTAGAATTTCATTTTGCTTCGCCAAAGTAACAAAGTCATTGTTTGATGACGAAATTAGATTCTCAACTGTCAGCATGGAGTTAAGCAGGTCACGTGTATCACGGGCGACTTGCATCTTCCTCAGAGCCGCTTGAGACCATTCCCAGCTTCCATTATCTAAACTCAGCGACATAAATACAGAATTTATTTTTTCCCAGTCCTTTACATTATCTGTTTCTTGCCCGACAGGCGATGAAAGCATTTTATTAATTGTATTCCACTTTTTCCAAGTATCTTTCCACGATTCCAGCCGTCCCAGAAGTTTCTGACGTTGATCAGCATCATCCTCCGCACCTCTAGCACTAAACGCCTTCTTAAGCTTTTTCTCAGCCTCCTCGAAGTGTTTGGGAACCTCCTCTAAATTTTCTTCTTTTGACTCTTTTTCAGCCTTCATGATGGGCTCACCTGATGATAATTCCTCGAAATTTTCTTTTTCTGCCTCTTTCTCTGCCTCTTTACGCAATTGCTTTGCAGACGGCATGACAGACTGGAAGCCAAGATATGATCCGACAACTAGAACAACCGTCAAAATCACAATGATGGTTTTCAGCACAATATGTGAGCGGACATGTACAATGTTCCGATCCCAAAAACGATAATCGACATAGGCCACAGACAGGATGTCACCGTCCTTCAGCATACGTCCGCCGCCTGTCGTCTCCGTCGTAACAGGAGCCTGGTTCACTCTCGTCCCATTCTTGCTTGGATTACCCTTCTCGTCACCATCGCAAACCCAGCATGTCCCATCTGCCTTGCTTTGTATCCGAGCATGCCTATGGGAAACAATGGAATTGGAAATGACAATATCACAGTCTTTACCAGAGCCAATCCATGTCGTTTCCTTGGTAAGGTTGATGATTTTCCCCTTGCTGTCACCTGACAACTGCTCCAGTTTGTGAAATTTCTCTCTTGATTTATCCTCCTTTGCCTTCTGTTTACTTTTTTCCGCAACAAGACGGCATTCCCCGATGGAATATATCCCCCCTTCCTTTATGGTAATGCTCTTTTTAATCCGTTTCTCCTGAAAATAAATGCCGTTTTTACTGTTTAGATCCGTAAGGAGAAGCTTTTCACCTTTCTTCTCAATTTTCCCATGGCTGGCACTTGCGGAATGGTCTTCCCGCGGTATCATCCACGTATTGCCGGGGGCACGTCCAATCGTGATGACGTCGGAGAGATCATCTACCTCTGACATGTAGACAACCTTGCCATCATGCTCAAGCTTCAAAATCATTGGTATGCTTTTTGACATTATTTCCACACCTTCCTTCTGATGAGTTCATATCGGAAATCTGAATATTGGAACTCTGAAGTGAACGCGGATTCACAGTCTGACTGTATCTGCTGCATCGTGTCTTTCTTCCCATGATTCAGGGCATAAAGATAAGCTAATTTTTGGGCATTGTACCATTCCGCCTGAATTTGATGGAATTTCTTTAACTTGGTCTCGGCTTCTTCGACTTTTTCGGTCTGTTTGTTTTTCATGGCTTTCACCAAAGCACTTTGCAGGCAAAGTCTTATTCGTGCCCAGTTCGCAGGGGTCGTCTTTGAAAGTTCCTTATCAGCTTCCTTAAGATCGTCATTGAGAGTTGTATTCTTCCGATAATTCGATGTTCCCTCCCAATAACCTGCGATAATAGAATGACTAATTTTAAACATGTCAGCAAGTTGGAAGCGAAGGTAAAAACTGGCCTCCTCTTTTCTTACCCCCGGGACCTCGTAACAGGCTATATATTTCTCATTCCGATATCTGAAAAATACGAGATACCCGAAGACCTCATCATCCCCGAAGAAATCATCTTTAGCCAACCGTCGTGTATAGGATACATAGCTCAATGGCACACCTGCACTATCCTTTATCCAATTATTGACAAAGAACATACCTTTGTTTGAATCATAAGTAATTTTGCCCTCCTTTTTCTCCTCTTCTTCCTCCTTCATCTCAAGATACTTCTTGAAATCGTCATTCCGATCGATTTCTAGAGATGCTGGATCATCCCATGACTCCACGATAATCCGGAACGGAATATCGCGGTTCTTTCCAAATGCAGAGTCAACCACTATCTTATTTCCTTCCAAGTCATGATTTATTATTGTGGAGGGAAACACAATACCTACTTTTTCACGCATTTTATAACAAGTCTTCGCCTTGGAATTTGACAATTTCGCCGGCCACGTTATCTCACTTTCTCTTTCTGATTTCTTCGAAAAATACATGGCTCCCATGGACACACAAAAGAGTAAGACAGACAGTACCATCATGATCGTCTTTCGTTTCTTCTTTCGTGAGTAGGTTTTCTTGATATTCTCGATTTCTTCCAGAGAAGCCGCACGTGTCTTCATGGAAAAGGTATCGGTCCCTGTCACAAGATGTGTCGAACTGTTATCATACAAAGAAGACTCGCGGAACTTATTGACAGAAGTCTTATCTTCATATTCAAGAAAATCAACGTTTGACGTCTCCTCTTTTCCGGTAGTCCCCACCGGCTTTACATTAGTTTTATCAATGATTGATGCATCTTCGAGAGATGTCACCTCGTCGTCAGGGGAAATACCTGTTTCCTCATGGTCATGAGAGATATCAACTAACTCACAGTTTGAAGCATTCGTCGTCTCATCATCATTCATTACTTTCTGAGACTCCGGTGCTAAATCACATTCCTGAATTGTGAAAACCACCGCGATACCTAGTGACACCTCCTGACCAGGCTGAAGCCGAATCACTGTTCCACCGGAAAGATTGTTTCCATCCAATTTCGTAATCCGTGAGCTGATGACTTCCATAATGATATCGCCCTCTCCATCAGAAGTCCTGTCATAACGTAGAATGCAATGCTTCTTCGAGACATCATGTTCGGTCAATATCACCGTATTGGTATTGGAACGCCCTATGGTCAATGATTGCCCTATTTCAATGGGAAATTCTTCATCTTTTTTCGACCCGCTTATAAATTTGACTTTATATTCTTTCATTTTATAATCCCCCCCAGACCGCTACTGAAGACCTGCAGAAGAATCGGTGTGCCAATAATCAAGAACATGGCCGGCATGATAAATACGGCTATCGGGAATATCATGGAGGATGAGGCACGGGCTGCTTTTCTTTCGGCTATATTAAAACGTATCCGCCGCATCTCAGAAGCCTGGATTTTCATGGTTTCGACAATCGGAGAACCGACTTCAAAACTATGGGCGACTGCGCTAGCAAATGACGTGAATCCATCCGTCTGAATACGTTTTGCCATGCCCTCAATCGCTTCAATTCTCGTTTTGCCAAGTTCCAATTGTCTGAGCATGATTCCGAATTCCACAGCCAAAGGATTCTTCTCATCCTCCGTGGTGACATAGTACCGTATAGCAGCTGTAAAATCCACACCAGAGCGGATTGCTGCGCAAAGCAAGTCAATTGCAAACGGCAGAGACCGCATGATCTGGATTTGCCGTTTCTCGGCTATGTCTTGTATAGATGTGAATGGATAGGCGATGCCCATGGTCATCGCCAACAGAAAGACAATGAAAATAACACTTGCCCTGCTTGTTATGCATAATGTCAACAACGCCGCGATAATGGCGAAAACGATTCCAAGCAACAAAGACGCGCCTAACAACTGATTGATGCTAAGCTTTAGATTTGCAACAATCAGTGTGTTTTCATACTTTTTCCTGTTCCTCTCATCAATCAACGCTGAAAAGCGGTTCATTGACTCTGAAAAATAGGGCATCGTCCACCATATCATCCGAAAGATCGGCGGCAGGTTTCTGACTTTTACGATCCGGTCCTCAACCTTTTTCCTGTTCATGAAAAAGGATATGAAAATATATGGAATGAAAACTATTCCAAATGACATTACATATATAAACAACTGTTTACTCTCCATGTTATACCTCAATCGTAATAATTTTTATCAGGACATAGTAACCGATGGTAATCAACAAGCACGCGCCTCCAACTGCCAACCAGCCAAATCCTGTCGTAACAAGAGGCTTCATTAAAACAGGATCAACAACATAAAGAATGATGAACGCCGCCAAAGGAGCGCATGAAATGGCCAAAGCCTCATACCGTCCCTGAGCTGTCATGTTCTTCAATTTCCCATAGAACTCGGTTCTTTCCCGAATAGTTATGACCATTTGCTCCAAGACCTCCACGAGACTGCCGCCTGACTTTGTTGTCAAGGATATAGTCGTCACAAGTAAATGCAGATCTTCACATGGCATTCTATCGTATAGGCGATGGAAGGCCTCCGTCAAATCCATTCCCAGCCGATGTTCACGCAAAAGGATAAACAGTTCCTCCTGCATGGGACCGTTCATTCTTCTGGCAACCGCCTCTATGGCCTGACCGATCGCCAAACCAGAACGCATGCTGCTCGTGATCCCCATCGCAAAATCTAATATCTGGGACTCAAAGAGTTCCTTGCGTTTCCACAATTTCCACAAATAATACAAATATGTCAAAAAACAGCCAAGAACCGCGAAGCCAATGGAAACAGGAATAGCGATACGCATCTTCTCAACTCCAAATGCCAATTGCAGAATAAACATGACACAGGCGGTAATCAATGTTACGAATATCTGCTTTTGCAAGAGTTTTAACGGTGCGATGAATCGTTGCAACCTGTCATAGCTTTTATAATGGGTCAATTCAAACTTCTCATGCAGATAACGCATCACCAGCAACAGGACAATGAAACAAAACATTGCTGTTGCAAAGAAAATCAGCATGTAATTAAAGTATTGCATATATTACCTATTTCGGTTGCTAATTCCTAAATCTTTGGGACAAAGACCGCCATATCCAATTTCAACTTTCCCCTTTTGCGCAGTTCTTCGACAAATACAGGAATATTACCTGTTGCTGTATGATAGCCTGTCACACGCCCCTCACCGTCAAATCCCGTCTGTTCAAATGTGAATATGTCCTGCATCAAAATCTGCTTACCTTCACGCCCCGTCACCTCGGTTATCTTTTCGATTTTCCTGCTGCCGTCAGACATGCGAGTCTGTTGAACAATCAAATTCAATGCCGAGGAGATTTGTTCACGAATCGCATCAGACGGCAACTCATAACCAGCCATCATGACCATATTCTCAAGCCGTGTCACAGCGTCTCGGGGCGAATTGGCATGACATGTGGTCAATGATCCATCATGACCAGTATTCATGGCTTGTAACATATCCAGAGCCTCTGGGCCACGACATTCCCCCACGATGATCCGATCTGGTCGCATACGCAACGTATTGATCACCAAATCACGGATACTTACACGTCCTTTGCCTTCTATATTGGCGGGACGCGCCTCCAGACAGACAAGGTTTTCATGGGCCAGTTTCAATTCCGCTGAATCCTCAACCGTGATGACACGCTCGTCTTCAGGAATGAACTGCGACAAAACATTCAGCAAGGTGGTTTTTCCAGAACCTGTTCCGCCTGAGACAAGGATGTTCATCCGGTTCAGAACCGCCGCCTCTAGAAACATCGCCATTTCCCGCGTCATGCTTCCAAATCCAATCAAATCATCCGTTGAAAGCTTTTTATCCGCAAACTTTCGTATGGTCATGGATGCCCCATTAACCGCCAATGGAGGTATAATAGCGTTGACACGCGAACCATCCGGCAATCGGGCATCAACCATTGGACTTGCCTCATCGATATGACGTCCCAATGGCTCGACAATCCGTTGAATGATGGAAATGAGATGCTGTTCATTGTAGAACTTCACTGATGTACGATGAAGCTTCCCCCTACACTCCACAAACACTTTCAATGGCCCATTAATCATGATTTCACTGATCTTAGGGGATCTCAACAGTGGAGAAATGGGACCATAACCAATCAATTCATCTAACAATGCCTGATGAAGCAAATTAATGGGAAGTTGAATCGGAATTTCATGTCTTCTTTCATCTAAAGTTCTGTCAAGACAACTTTTGACCTTGCTCTCAACTTCCGAACTTTTCATGATTTTCAGTGCGCCTTCCGAAAGATTTAACTTATCCAAAATATCTTCATGAATCTTTTTGGATAACTGCATAGTTGCGTCTTCATACAGAATGGACGCATTCTCAAACTCCTTCATGAAATCATCATCATGCTGTTTGGCAATAACATTTTCTTTGTCAACACTTTTCAAGTCTCCTCCACTACATGCATCGCTATTAGCTTGCATGCTCCTCCAATATTCTTCTTTTTCTCCTTCAAACGATGTTGTTTGCTGTTTCAGCTCTTTTTCGTTCACTGATTTTCCACTAGATTTCGCCTCATCCCCCATCAATAATAATTTGTATTGGCAAATTTTAATGACGGAACCTTGTTCGACAACGGTAGGGGCCTCTATTTTTTGGCCATTGACAAACACGCCTTTGATAGAATTAGTGTCCTCGATGCAGACAGTCCCGTCAAGGACATGAAGCTGAGCATGATGACGTGAAATTCCACTGTTCCCCTGCAATTGGATATCACAATCGGAATGGCGTCCAATCGTCAGGACGCCATCATGATTGCCAATTTCCATGGAACTGATTTCCGTTGCTCCGTCTTTGATTATCAAGTGCATGATGCCCAACTCCAACAATCACTATTGCATAATATTCTTTAGATCTTTGGATACATCATCAGAGACAGAATTTTTCTTAAGCAATTGTTGTGTATCCTTATTTGCATCTTGTAAAACTTTTTCAGTATTTATAGGCATAATTGGCGATGTCGTTGTCGTTTTAACAGAAGCAGAGGCAAGAATAAGAACATTGACCACTTTCTTTTCCTGTGCCTTACTGGAGAAGAACCATTTCACAACTGGAACCCGACCGAGAACGGGGAAAGCGGATTCACCCGCAGATTCCGTCGTTTTCTGATGATGAGCAATCAAATATGTTTTCTCTAAATCCATCGGAATCGTCAATGTCGCATTGTTTTGTTTCTGGTCATAGTTTCCTTGGGAGTCATTGTCAACACTTTCAGATTTTATGTCAAGCGTTAACCGAACTTGTCCGTCTGAAATCAAACCGCCTTTTATATTGACATCATATCCGTATGAGACATCCTTCAAATCGCCATTGTTATCACCAGAAACTGGAATTTTGATGTTGCCGCCGAATTTATACTTTCCCCCATCTGGGGAATCATTGGCAAATGTTATCGTTCCTTGATCCATGACCTTGGCCACAAAATCCGTCTGAAGCATGCTTATTGTCCCTCCCATCTGAGAATCAAACCCAAGCGTCTTGGAATGGGACTTGCCAGCAAGCCAATTGCGTACATAAGAAGCATTGATGCTTGCTGTTGGATTTAAATTTCCAGCCCGTGAAAAATCATCCGTATCCGCCAAACTCACAAATGCCACGGACACTTCAATGATTGATGGAATCAAGGTCAGATTCACGATTTTTTTCACAAGACCAGTGGAAAACACTGGAGCTGTATCAATGATTGTATTGGCTTTCGTAATCAATTCTTGGCTATAGAGAGTTCCTGTGATGTATATGGTGTCTCTTGTGTTGCTTATCTGAAATTCCCCTGGCTTGACATTCTTGTCAGCGGCAAAAACGAATCCTGCATCAATGAGCCGTTGCTTTAAGTCAAGAACATTATCCGTCGATGTGGCAAATGTAGCAAAATTGACGCACTTATCTCCATACAATGAAAGAACTTTCTGGAAATGTCTCCAATGATCCGGATTGGTGACAGTTCCTTTTATTTCAATCTGGTCGTCATTAATTGAAACATCAAGTTCAGGCACATTGTCCAGATTACTACGAATTTTTTTCAAAATCGTAGTCAGATTCGACTTTACACTGATGGCATATGACTTTTTTTCTCCTGCAATGCCATTGATGGAAAGTGTCACCTCTCCAATGCTTTTGGCAGTGATTCTTAATTGCGAATCATCCATTTCTTCAATTTTTATAATATTCGTTCCAGCAGGAAGCAACCGAAATTCCTTGAGGACAAAGGGGACCTGGAACAACTTCACACTCCCTACTGGAATGCTGATTTTTTCAGCATCTTGTGAAAAAACAAAAAACGACAGAAACAAAAAGCTAAATAAATAAACTCTTTTCATTGCCAACTCCATTATTTGTCTTTGTCTATAAGACTTATCTTTTGATTTTTCAATTGTTCCACAACTTCAGCTAGCGCTGAATCTTCAAATTTGCCTCCATCCGAAATGGTTAGAGCATTATCATCATTTTTCTTTCGAAGGAGAGGATAAAGGGAAACATTATGCTGAATGGCAGTCAATGCGACAGCATCTTTGGGAGGCATGGACAACAAGACCGCTGAACCATTGATTTCAAGAACACTTACCCGTGGATACAACACAGTCGTAACAGTCTTGGAAACAGTTCGCTTGGGTGCATCTGCGTTCTTTCCTCCAGTCTCAACGGATTCAAGGTATGAATAAGTTCCAATAATCGCAATATCATCGCCCGGATGTAACATGCGAAGAAGCATTGAATCAGCAAAAGTTACTGGTACTCCCCATTGTCCATCCCCCAAACTCTTGCTTTTGCTTTGATCAAGCTCCAAATCTGAATAAAGAATATAGTCATCTTCTTTAATCGGTCTTTTCGTGCGCTGGCCTACCACAAGAGACTTGTTTGACCAGTGAATCGAATCCTTTGGAGCTTTACTATCAGGTACTTCTTTCACATTGATTTTATTCGCCTGCAATTCCTCGCCAGCATTTATTGACGATGTTACAATAAGCACTTGACGCTTTTTCTCCTGCGGTTCGTCTTTTTTGCTCATCGTCTTGCTCACGGCAAATACTGTCGCAAGGCCCAATAGAACAGCAGTGATCAAAGGAATGAAATTTTTCATGGTGTTTTACCTTGACTTTTCAATTTGACATAATGTCAATGATATATTTAATCTTCTTTTATAAGAAATTATAGTTAATGAGATGAATCACTTTTTATTTCTCTATTCCACTTCATACCTCTAAAAAAACATGTCTGCGCTACCTTCATTTTCATGACCATAGAGTTGTAACAGTCTGTGCTGTTATTTTCCTACTCAGTGTGTCTGCCTCCTCCAGACGCCGTAATTCCACGGCCAGACACGCAAATTCTTCCCGTTCCAAATGGATATACTCCATTCGCTTGGCACATTCAGGACAAACTGCAAGATGCTGCTTCACAAATGCCTTCTTCAGAAAAGGCAATGTGCCGTCCAGCAGTTGTTCCAGCTCCATTTCTGCTATATGCCCCATCTGTCAATCTCCTTGTACTTTTATCATCCGTACCTGTTCAGGAAGCCTCATCGCCCCATTTACCGAATAATTATCGTCTTTCCATGACAATCATCCTACAAGAAATTTCCTTTCATCCATATTGTTCTGTCAACTGCGCCACCAGTTTCTTCAGTTCCTTCATGACGGTATCGATATAGTTATAAGCACTTGCCAATGAGATTTCCAAATCTGCAGCGACCTTTGCCGGAGATTCATTATGAAGCTTGCATCGAAGGAAACATTGGACTTGGCGGCTATCCATTGTCTTTTTTACATGATCAATCGCCATTTGCGTAAGAAATGCCTTCCATTCATATTCATCATCCTGAACTGGTTTTGGTATATTATCGATATCATCTATTTGGGAAATTGTGTGTGGACGTTTTTTTATGATCTTGATACAGCGTGCCGCAATAAGCCGCCTAAAGTAGAAACGAAATTTGCCCTTTGATGGATTATACTGGAACTTGCCTTGGGCATTAAAGAAATCCAGCATGACATCCGACAGAAGCTCCTGCTGCTCGGTCTCCGTAAGATTGTAGTCATTGCCCTTGAGCCAGACCAAACTTTTATACGACTCATAAAACTCACGCCAGGCAATCTCGTCTCCCGCCTTGATGCGATTCAAAAGAGTCAATTTTGTATCAGAAGGATACATCAAGTTTTACCTAATGGCTAGAAGACAATGTCTATGAATCCATTCCCTCGCTGTTGTGCGAGTTTCTTCTGTGCGAGCGCCTTCTCCTCATCCAGCAGCAATAAAACATTGCCGTATCTTGCAGTATCTTCACCATAACACTATCCTTTTTATTCAGAAATAACGATTTATCATCAATCCTCCTTACTTCCATCCACAACACGAAAACTTCTGCCATAGGCGAATCCGCCAGCCTATAGCATTCTTTCATTTATTTTTCTAAACAAATGGAGATTTTTTTTGATAAAAAACACAAAAACTGTATTTTTTGGATGACAGGAACAAAAGGATTGTGTCATTTAGCAAGATTATACCCCTGGCAAACTAGAAAAACATCATGCAGTATATGGCTTGACAAATATGCTCATATCCTGCTTGAAAAGTCAATATTTCAGTCTTTCAACACTACAAAATGGTCATGGCAGGCAGAGAATACGGAAGCCATGACACCAGTGTTCTTCATGTGGCAATACGTACAAGCGACTTGCTGAATCGCAACCTTGTGCATAGCTGACAGAATTACCACCACGCACCATACGCATTCCCTGTTTATGATTTGCAACTTTCGTTTCAGGGCCGACAGGATCCGTCTCAGCCTCTGTGGAACTTGTAGGTAATCCCCAATAATCAAGGCACCATTCATCGACATTTCCATGCATATCATACAGGCCCCAAGCATTCGGTTTGTAACTGCCGACTTTCGTATGATGTAAATATTCTGTTTTCGGTGAAGAATCGCTTTTACTGTCACTTTTATTATATTTATACCGACCGACCTCATCCACAGCAAAATCCTGCAGCTTTGCTGTTAGATTTTTCCCTGAATTAAAGCTTGTAGTCGTTCCAGCACGACATGCATACTCCCACTGTGCCTCAGTCGGAAGGTCGAAGACAAGCCCCGTCTTCTTCCTCAATTTGCCCATGAAAGACATCTCATCAACAGCATGACCGTATTTCGGCCAGCCAGCTCCTAAACTAAAGCCAGTTCCGCGTATCATATCATATGAGACATTCTCAACTGGACGGCAATCACCTATATACTGAGAAGGATTATTTCCCATGACAAGTTCCCACTGATTCTGCGTACATTCGAACACGCCAATATAGAATCCCTGCGTAAGCGTCACTTGATGCTGAGGCATGTCAACAACTTCCCAACGTCCAACTTCATTGGCAGGACATCCCATTATAAATGTTCCTGGATAGATTTTTCGCAACCATAGTTCTGTTGTTCGACATTTATCATCATTCAAATTTGGCGCTGAATTTGTATATCGTATAGGGTAGTCATTCGCTTCTGTCCCGCCAGATAAATCGACCACGACATACAAATATTCTTCTGGTATGGCGACTGTAGTAACTAACTTCTCAGACGATATCGCGTCCGTTGTCTTAACGCTTGCTGACTTGAGAATTTCGCGGATTTCTTTAGAACGAACCAAATTGTTTACCGTCTTTCCATTTTCATTCTTCCAATTGACATTTGCTCCATTCTTGATCAAAAGCTCAACTATCTTTGGACGGTCCTGCATCACCGCCAGCCACAACGCTGTAACATTTTGTCCAGGATGGAATTGTATTTTAGATACATTTTTCGATGTTTGTATATCATTTGGAATCGTAAAGGTAGCATTGATATCTGCCCCCTTTTTCACAAGTTTTTCCACAATGGCATCCGGATACTTATATAATAATGAGCGGACGACCACATCGCTGTTTTGTGGAATTCCTTCATACTGATCCAAGAGCATAGAAACAAAATTTTTGCTTTTTCTCTGTTCAAGTGCTTCTTCTATATTGATTGACTGGTGATTATCTTGTACTGCCTTATCTTCCGAATTCCTGCTCATGACAAACATCTTCTTCCCCCCACACATGACAAGAAGAAGTAAGATAACCACACATGCAGCCAGCATTACCCGCCAATACCTTTTTTGCGGATAGCAGGCATCGAACCCTTTCCGCAATTCAGACACATTATGGAAACGCTCCGATTCACAGGCATTGCAAGCTTTCAGCAAAAAACGGTTCAGTTTCTTATAGAATGGTTGCGATTGCAATTCTCTTGGAAATGGCGACACACCGTCCCATGCTCGACTGTTCTCCGCAAAACAATGCAGGACGACACCAAGAGCATACAGATCCTGATCAACGCCATCCAGACCGCCATTTGTACCATGACGCTGGTTGGGCGGCACGAAACCATTCGTCCCACAGGATTTCTCTATGACATCCTCAATGCTGGTAATCAAGCTGTAGTCCGCAAGCTTCAGCTTTCCTTTGACAAAGAGGATATTGTCCGGTTTGATATCAAGATGAACGAGTTTCTGGGAATGAAGAAACTCAACTGCATCAAGAAGCTGATGGTAAAAATCAGCAATTTCATCCACCGACGGTGGCTTGGCTCGTTGAGCAATGCGATTGCTTAAGGAATCTGACTTGTATTCTTCTCCGGCAGAGGCGCAATTGTCGGCACATTCCATCGTATAGCAAAAATAGTGTTCAGTCTCGAAACAGGAGTAAATGGCAATCAGATGCGAATGAAGAGACTCATTGCTACAAAACGTACGGAGCGCAACGATTTCACGGCGCATCCGCTCAGGTTTCCAGTCCTTGTACAGGATCTTAATGGCTACACGTCGTGACAGGCCATGGTCCTCGGCAATGAAGACACTGCCGAAACCGCCTTTCATACTTTGCTGCAATTCATTAACATCTAGCCCTAATTGACTGGCAACACGGCGCAGTTCCTCCGTGGCAAACGGCGGGGGTATCCTTTTATCATGTCGATCTAGTTTTGTGAGCAGTGTGAATGTCATATCTATACTTTATCATGAAGACTGCATATTGTCTATTTTTCATTGTTTGAAAAGTGTTGGTTGGAAAACTTTCGTGACCATCAAATGAGTAGCCTGTGTACTTTTTCTATCTGCCTCTTCCAACTTCCGAGCAACAGCAATAATCGCTTCGAACTCATGCCTTTCCTCTTGCTGTTTCGCCATCCGCCCTTGGCAAACAGGACATCCTTTCAAATGCAATTTGACAAAAGTCTTCTTTACCAAGGGGAGAGTTTCATCCAGCAATTGTTCCAGTTCAACGTCAGATACATGTTCCATATAAAAAAATCCAATCCGTTTGAATTCAGTCAAACAAGAAAAATGCCGGAGTATCTCACTCTTCTTGTTCAGAATACTCTTTCACAAGTTCCTTTAGCTTTTCTATGATATTGTTATTATAATTATATGCTGTCGCCAATGATATTTCAAGATCAGCTGCCACATTTGTAGGAGATTCTCCCTCTATCTTGCAACGCTTGAAACATTGGACGCGGGTACTCTCCATTGTCCTCTCCACTTCCTTCAATGCCCGCCGAAATAAATACGCCTTATATTCATAGTCATCATCAGTCGTTTCAACTGGAATCTTTTCAATGTCAATATTATCCGAGGCGACAGGCGTCCGCTTTTTGATGATCTTGATACACCGTGCAACCACAAGTTTCCTAAAATAGAAACGAAACCTGCCTTTAGATGGATCATAATGAAATTTACCCTGGACATCAAAGAAATCAAGCATGACTTCTATGAGCAAATCCTGCTGTTCCGTTTCTGTAAGGCCATAATCACTTCCCTTGAGCCAAACCAGACTCCTATATTGTTCATAGAATTCACGCCAAGCGTTTTCATCACCTTCTTGTATTCTTTCCAAAAGAGACTGTCTTGTCATGCTTGGATACATATCGTTCTTCTCTTATAACAAACAGCGAGACTAACAGTTGTTTCACTTCTGTAATCCATATTTTTTGTTCATTATTCACATTACTCGCAAAAATAATTTATTCCATGAGAAGCCTAGAAAAAAACTTTCACATATGCCAATAGCACCAACCTTCTCATTTTTCTAAATCTCCTGATGTCCTTTTCATATCATACCATATTTATATAAATAATAGGATGAATTTATAAAATTTTTTTTATGACATTTCATGAATTAATATGATTTATAATAACTTTCTAAGACTCTTTATGATTTCATATAATTTTTATCATTATATTTGATAAATCATCATCATATATGAATTTATCTTAAGCTAGATATGGACTTGACACTCCTAAATCATCGGCTATTTTATTCAAAATTCGCAATAATAATGTCTATCCAATTAATGAATAATAATGATAAATAGATTCCTAAAGGGAATAAAGGAGGTGACATGAAGAAAACCAAGCAGCCGACGGAGGTGGCGAAGACTATCTCGAGCGGCAAAACGCAGGATGATACTGTCGCGAAACGCCTCTTCTCAATCAACGAGATCATCGCATGGATTCTTAAATTGTGCATCGAGGAATTCAGCACAATCAATGTGCAGGATATTGTCAATGAATGGCTTGCGAAAGCCGACAAACGGATCGGGACGGAGCCCGTCCTGCCGGACATCCCGCCACGGCGGTCCGCCGTCGGGACAGAGGACAAGAGCAAGACGGACGGGACGGTCTATTTTGATTTCCGTATGGAGATCCCGTTGCCGAATGCCCCGCTGAACGCACCGTTGCTCGTCATCGACATGGAATTGCAGAATGAATATAAGAAGCAACTTGCATTGCACAAAAGAAGTGTATATTATAATTGTCGTCTAATCTCATCGCAACCAGGCCGGCTGACGGGCGGCAAGGTAGTTTATCCGCGACTGTGCAGGGCGTGCAGCGTCTGGATCTACCCGAATGCGCCGAAGCGCCTCGCCAACCATGTCCGGCAGACATGGCTGACGGAAAAGAACATCGTCGGCGCGGCGCCATTATCCGACGGGGAGAATGAGGCGAACAAGCTGATGGGCATCTGGAAGATCTACATCCGCAACGGCATGCCGCCATCGAAAGACCAGAAGATCCTATGGCTGTTCTACGTGCTTTTCACGCGCACGATGACATGCGACGAGAAGATGAAAATATTGGTAAGAGATTTTGGCATGAAGGCGACAGAGGAGGTCGAAAAGATGTGTACGTTTGAAGAACAGCTTCAGAATGAAGGGAAAAGGAAATGGATTGCTGTGGGGAAGAAGGAAGGGAGAGAAGAAGGAGAAAAAAGAGGAATCGAACTTGGGGAAGACCGGGCTAACCTTAGGGCGTATACCAATATGAAGGATACCTACGATGATGATGCCATCTGCTCCATGCTCGGCATCTCCATGCAGAAATTATTGCACCTAAAGGATTTGCTCTCAAATGGTATCGATCTCCAGCCTAAAACGGTTTAACCTAAATTTGGCATAAAGGCGACAGAGGAGGTCGAAAAGATGTGTACGTTTGAGGAACTGCTTCAGAATGAGGGGAAAAGGAAATGGATTGCTGTAGGAAAGAAAGAAGGGAGAGAGGAAGGAAGAATTGAAGGGAAAGACGAAGGCAAGTTAGAGGTATATGCCAACTTGAAGAATCGTGACTTCGATGATCAGACCATGTGCTCCATGCTCGGCATAACCTTGCAGAAATTACAACAATTCAAGAAACGGCTTTCAGAGGAGGCTTTAATTCCAAAAATCGTCTGAAAAAAGCCCACCTTTCTGTCCCTTTTGTCCCTTTCGTCCTTTCCTCCCCAAAAAACACGGCCCCGCCCAATCCGTTTTCAAGACTGCGCGGGGCCGTAATGTTTTTCACTTCAACGACTTATTCGAAATCGAAGTGGTACTGCGTCAGGTTGTAGTCACGCTTCAGATCGATCATGTTCTTCTGGAGGGCGGCGTTGATCGGAACGCCGGTCTTCTCGCGTTTGAGCATGATTTCGTATTCCTTCTCGCCGGCCGTGTAGATGCGTTCTTTGCCGGGAGCCTTCTTGGAATTGCGCAGGGCGCGGAGGATCTCGCCGGCCGTGTGCTTGAAGTTCTCCAGACCGCAGAAGGCGTCGATATTGATGGCGATGAAGAAATGGCCCAGATGGTACGGTTGCTTCTTGCCTTCGGGGCTGAAGCCGAGCAACTGCTTCAGGAAGCAGCCCTGCTGCAACGCGGCGCTCAAGATTTCCACGACCGTCGCATAGCCATAGCCCTTGTAGCCGGCCGTTTCTTCGCCCAGACCGCCCAGCGGCGTCAAGGCGGCTTTGCCCTTCACCAAGTCGATCAGAATCTGGTCGGTATCCGTACGGGTGTTGCCCTGTTCGTCGATGACCCAACCGGGCGGAAGTTGTTTGCCCGCACGGCCATAGACTTCGATCTTGCCACGCTGCGAAACGGACGTCGCGCAGTCGAGGAAGAACGGGAACGGCTCATCCGTCGGCATACCGAAGGTCAACGGGTTCGTTCCGAGCATGTTTTCAACGCCGAACGTCGGGGCGATGGACGGACGAGCGTTCGTGCCCGTGATACCGATCATGCCATTCTGAATGGCCATCAGCGCGTAGTAACCCGCGATGCCATAGTGGGAGGAGTTGCGGACGACCGTCATGCCCATGCCGTATTCTCGGGCGTGGTCGATGGCGTACTGCATGGCCTGCTTGGAGGCGACCATGCCCATGCCGTCATGAGCGTCGATGACGGCGGTCGTCGGCGTCTTCTTGACGAATTCGACGGTGGTCTTCGGGTTGAGGATACCATCGCGGATGCGGTCGATGTAGATGGGTTTCAGGCGGCCAATACCGTGGGAATCGATACCGCGCTTATCGGCGGTGATCAGAACGTCCGCGCAAATTTTTGCGTCTTCGAGCGGCACGCCAGCGCCGACCAATGAATCGCGCATGAAGTTTTCAAGTGTCTTGAAATCAAGATAGTAGATTTTGTCTTCCATGATGTCTTCCTAATTGTTGCTATTGTAAAAGAAAAGAATCACCTAAAAAACTTGGCCATAAGCCATAAGCCATAGGCCATAAGCATGCCTAAGGCAAGCCTTAGGCATTCGCGGCCTTGATGCGGGCGGCGACGGACGCTTCGTATGCGTCGAAGTCCTTGATTTCCAACTGCGCGACACCGCTCTTGATGGCGGCTTCCGCCACGCGGCGGGCGACGTGCGGGACGACGCGCGGATCAAACGGCTTCGGAATGACCATGTCGGGATTGATGCCGACGCCGAAATCGAACATGCCTTTCGCGGCGTCTTCCGGATAGGCCACAGCCAGTTCTTTCTTGATGTCGGCGGGAATGTCCCATTCTGCCAGTTCGGCCAAGGCCAAGGAGGCGGCCAGTTTCATCTCTTCATTGATGTCCTTCGAACGCGTATCCAACGCGCCGCGGAAGATGCCGGGGAAGCCCAGAACGTTGTTGATCTGGTTCGCGTAGTCGCTGCGGCCCGTGCCGACGATTTTCGCGCCAGCGGCGATCGCCACGTCGGGGAAGATTTCCGGAACAGGATTGGCCATCGCGAAGATAATCGGATCCTTCGCCATCGTCTTAACCATCTCACCCGTCACGCAGTTTGGAGCGGAGAAGCCCAAGAAGATGTCGGCCCCGACCATCGCCTCGGCCAACGTGCGGCACGGCGTATCGACAGCGAACTCTTCCTTCTGCGGATTCAAGTCTGTGCGGCCCTTGTAGATAACGCCTTTGCTGTCGCACATGATGAAATTCTCTTTGCGGGCGCCAGCCGTGATGTAGAAGCGGCTGCAGCTGATGCCAGCCGCGCCTGCGCCGTTCACGACGAAGCGGCAGTCTTCGATCTTCTTGCCCAACAACTTAAGGGCGTTCATGATGGCGGCCATGGAGATGATCGCCGTGCCATGCTGGTCGTCATGGAAGACAGGGATGCTCATGCGTTTTTTCAGCGTCGTCTCGACTTCGAAGCAGGCGGGAGCGGCGATGTCTTCAAGGTTGATGCCGCCGAACGTCGGTTCGAGGCATTCCGTCGCGGCGATGACCTTCGCGGCATCCGTGCGGCCCTTTTCATTGAACACTTTGCCCAAGCAGATTGGAACAGCGTCGATATCAGCGAAATGCTTGAACAGCACGGCCTTACCTTCCATGACGGGGAGACCGGCTTCCGGACCGATGTTGCCCAGACCGAGAACGGCCGTACCATCGCTCACGACGGCGACCATATTGCCGCGGCTCGTGTATTCCCACACCGTCTCCGGCTTGTCTTTGATTTCCAGGCAGGGCTGCGCAACACCAGGCGTGTAGGCTAGCGACAGCTCATCGCCCGTGTTGCAGGGCTTCGTCGGAATGACGGACACCTTGCCGGGCTTGCCGTTCATCTTGTGGAAATCCAACGCTTTCTGTTTCAATTCTTCTTTCGTCATCCTATACCTCTTGAAATAAACTATTTTTTTGACAATTTCATCATCGAAGAATCTTTGCCTCCCCCTCTGGGGGAGGTGCCGCGAAGCGGCGGAGAGGGTTATTTTCCAAACACTTCGATTTCAATGTAATGGTTCATGTCGTCGGACGTGTTGCCATTGCTGTAGAAGCGGATGTACTGGCCTTCAACGCCGTTGACGGGAATCGGACGGCCTTCGAACGTCTCGATGTAGTCGCGATCTTTGCCGACGCCCAAGCCAGAGGAATTGTCATGGTCGTTGTTGAAAATCGTCTTCACGTTCATGATGAAGTCGGGATCGTCCGCCGTCTGGATCACGATGTCGCGATAAACGCGGGCCTGCGAATGGAAATGCCACACGCAGACGGCGTAGATCTTGCTCTTCTTACCGAGGTCGATCTGCACCCACTGCTTGCCGGGGCTCAATTCGACATAGCTGCCTTCGACACCGTCTTTGTTACCATCCGTGATGCATTCGAGTTCGCCGACGACGGGCTCGCTGTCACTGCTCGTCACTTCTTTCTTGAACGCAAGGTTTTTCAAGCCTTTCGGGACGATGATCGGAGGGCGCTTTTCGCCGGCCTTGCGGGTCGGTTCCAAGTTCGGCGTACGCAATTCGCGCGGCGTGCCGGAAAACAGGGGGCGCGGCAGTTTGATCTGCAGGATTTCCTTGTCCGCCGGAATTTCAATCTTCTTTTCGGCATCTTGTTTTTCCTGTGCAAATGCGCAAATCGCGCACAGCGCCATCAAGAGAGCGGTCAGTTTTTTCATGTTTGGTTCCTTTTGTTGGTTGCTTCGGGTTGGTTTCAACTTGTTCTATTTGGATATTTCTTTATCTACTACTATAAGGACTCCATGCCTTTTTTCTATTTTCCGATGCAAAACTTTGAAAAAATCGCTCCAAGAACGTCCGGTTCGACGCTCTGGCCCGTTATCCTCCCTAACGCCGCGACCGCTGTCCGCAGATCAACGGCCGCCAACTCCCATGACTCCTCCCCTATTCTCTCGCAAGCTCTTGCCACGGCGGCATTTGCTTCCTCCAACAATGCCGCATGCCGCGCCGCCACCGCCACGTCGTCATGGTTCTCATGACGGCTTGACCAGACGGCTTTTTCGACTGCGTCGTACAGCATCTCCATGTCGTCGCCAGTCTTCACGCTTATCGGAATCGCCTCTGTTGAAGGCACTTCCGTCAAATCCGTTTTGTTCACGACGCGCAAGACCGCCCCGCGGAAGTCCCATGGCGGAACAGGCTGTTCTGCCTGCGGCCGCGTCGCATCCGTCAGCCAGATCACCAGATCCGCCGCCTCCGCGCATTCGCGGGCCCGCGTCATGCCCGCCTGTTCGACGACGTCGCCGCCGTCGCGGATGCCCGCTGTGTCCATAAGACGTAGCGGAATCCCGCGAATCACGAGTTGCGCTTCAATCGTATCTCGCGTCGTTCCAGGGATATCCGTCACAATCGCGCGATTGCGGCCTAACAGGTAGTTGAGCAGGCTGGACTTTCCCGCGTTCGGCGGCCCAATGATGACAAGGCTTAAACCGCCGCGCAACACTTCGCCTTCGCGACGTGTGCGTAACAGCTCCGCCAGTTCCTTTTGAACCGCCGTCAAGCCATCGATCATGTCCTGCGGATCACGCCAGTCCAGTTCTTCCTCTGGAAAATCCAAACGAGACGTGACTTCCGCCAAAACGTCCGACACTGTTCCATGCAAAGAGCGAATCCGTTCGCCCAGCCGTCCTTCCAGATGGCGTCCCGCCAACCGCAAGGCCGCGTCGCTTCCTGCGCCGATCAGATCTGCAACTGCTTCCGCTTGGGTCAGATCCATTCGTCCATTCAGAAACGCACGTTTCGTGAACTCGCCTGGCTCCGCCAGACGACAACCCGTCTTCAGCAACGCATCCAACGCCAGCCGTGCGCATAGTGCGCCGCCGTGGCATTGCAGCTCCACGACATCCTCCCCCGTGTAGCTGTGCGGACCGGGCATCCGAACCGCAAGGCATTGCGGATCAATGAGTTCGCCATCGACGGATGACAACCGTCCAAGCGACAGTTCACGGGCTCGCGTCCCCTCAAGAGACGTCCGCCCATGCCACAGCCGCCCGCAATTTTTCTCCGCGTCCGGCCCGGACACACGGACGATGCTCACCGCGCCACCCAGTGCCGTGCTGATCGCGCAAATTGTATCGTCCGCCGTCATCATCATTCACAAACTGTCTCGAACATCCTTCGTTTAGACACGGAACATCGCGCCGAGTTTCTTGCCCAACAGACAGGATGCCGTCAACATGGACATGCCCAAAAAGACCATCGTCCAAAGCCCCAACGCCGACGCCAACGCGCTCCCCTGCCCCAGTAGCGACGACAGCTCGTAGATGGCTTTCGTAATCGGGAAATACGCGGCTTTCTGCGCAAGTATCAGGGAATCGGACACTTCCAGCATGGAGAAACTGAAAGCCAAAATGCCGCCAGCAATCAGATTCGCCGTGATCAACGGCACGGTAATGCGACGGAAACTGACTAACGGTGTCGCGCCAAGGCTCGCCGCCGCCTCTTCATAAGTAACGGATGTTTGCTGCAATCCGGCCACGGCCGCGCGAACAACATACGGCAGACGGCGGACGGCATACGCCAAAACCAGCAGAACCGTCGGATTTTCAACGGGATCGAAACAATGGAAGAGGCAGCCTTTCTGCGACATCGCCACGTAGCCAAACGCCAAAACCAAGCCCGGAACCGCCAGCGGCAGCATGATCAACGTGTCCAACAACCAGCGGAATTTTCCTTTGCCACGGACGATGACCACCGCCGAAAAGATACCCAACAGCAACGCCACGATGACGGCGAACACTGCGTAACGCAGGCTGTTCACGATACTTGGAACCGTCAGGCTATGGCCCAACGCCGCTTCAAAATGCGCCGTTGTCAATCCCGTCGGCAAAATGGAACGGTACCATGAATTGCAGACCGCCAGCCCGAGCACGCCCAAATGCGGCAGCAGGCTGAAGAAACCAATCGCACCAAAAGCGAGAATCACTGGAAACGCTTTGAGGCCAGTCAATCGCACCGTCGATGTCGCACGACCAGCCTTGGACATCATCGCGTAGCTATTACGTCCAAAGCACACTTTCGCAATGATATACATCATAGCGGAGAGCACCATCATCACCAAAACCAAAGCGTATGGCATCGGATTGCTGCCGATTTCGTTAATGCCCGCATAGATCTGCACGGCTGTGCTGCGGTCGAAATTGAACATCAACGGCGTGCCAAGTTCCGTGAACGCCCAAATGAAAACCAATGAACCACCCGCGAATACGCCCGGCATGATCAACGGCAACATGACTTTGCGGAACCGCTTGAAGCCCGTGCAGCCCAGATCCGCCGATGCCTCCAAAAGCATCGGATCGACATTCGCAAATGCCGCAACAATATTGAGATACAGAATTGGAAACAAATGAAGCGCCTCCATGATGACAACGCCCCAAAAGCCGCCCGCAAACCAATCCGGCCCTTCGCCCGGTCCAAACAGCCCGAAATGCTCCAACAGCGTATTAAACGCACCATAACGGCCGAAGATGCACTGCATGCCCAACGCTCCGACAAACGGCGCGAGAATCATCGGCAGTAACAACGCCCCCGTAAGATATTTCTTTCCAGCGAATTCAAAACGATCAGACAGCCATGCCAGCGGCAGCGAAATCAAAACCGCCACCAACGTCGAGCAAATCGCGATCTTCACGGAATTGAGAAGCCCTTCCAGATAGATCGGATTGCGGAAGACTTCCGCCAAATAGAAGAACGTCAGCTTCCCTTCGCTATCCCGCAAACCGCCCTTAAGCACTTGGAATACAGGATAGAAGAAAAACAGCGCAAAAAACACAACTGTCCCAAT
>JAEEGH010001869.1_pt1 | contig 59012 bp, 56 predicted proteins | sample 9134181 | NCBI WGS metagenome assembly JAEEGH01 (sample SAMN16246544, study PRJNA631951) | gut metagenome | biome: gut microbiome; feature: rumen; material: DP-attached | host: Bos | place: Iran: Karaj | collected 2018-10
CTTGTCCACGCAGGCGATAGACCATGCGCTGCCCCTCCTCCGTCTTCACCGAAGCGGACGTGTCGGTTGTGGCACGCGGTCCGCAAGCCAGAACAAGCTGGACATTCCACTTCTTCGCGTATTCGACCATTTTGGAAATCTCCTCGTCTGTGAGGAACATGATGCCCTTGGTCTGGGTGACGCGGTGGATCTGTATCCCGTATTCATCAAGTGCTTCCAGCAAGGCCTTCATCGGGCCGGGGCCTTGGATGCCAGGAACCTCAAAGCGGTATTGGCCACCATCGGGGAAGCGTTTTTCAGATGTAGGCAAATCGTAAAGGTCGCCGCCAGGCATACCGATACTCTCGAGAAACTCACGGGTTTCCTTCATTGTGTAATATTTCATAGCAAAAAAATTTATTTTATCACTTCAAGTTTCAAATCATTTCCTTCTTCGTCATAGAAATGGAATTTCTGTTGTATATCCCACAAGATGCGGTCCAGGTCGTTCCTGTCTTTCACCTTCAAATGCAAGCCCACCACCTTTTGGGCCGCCGTGCCATCGGCTCCAATGGTATCTCCCTCCATTTTCATCTGGGAAAAATGGAACACTTCGGGCAAGTTTTTCAAATAATCCAACCCTTCAAACCGCGCTATCTTTCCCTCTTTGCCCAATATATACAGATGGCAATAGACATTCCTGAACCGCGCATTGTCTTTTTCGGCAATGGAAAAGTCTGCCATCTTTCCTGTAACCGCAAAATGAATCAGCTGATCCAATGAACTGATTCCATTCTCCGCTTTGCTGATCATGTAATGCTGTCCACCAGTCAGCCGATGTCCCATCTCCATCACATAAAATTCCTCCCCGTCAGTGAAGAACTGGATGGACAGCAACCCGTTTCTCACCCCCAAATTCCTATACATGGCACAGACCTTGTCATTCATCTTTTCCATGTAATCGTCCAAATATTTCGATGGATAAAGACTCAAACAGGTTACTGCGCTGCCGTCCGGGGATTTATGGACATACCGGTCGTTAAACGTGGAAAGGCTAATGACGCCGTCCTGAATATTGTAGGAAGCTGAAACACTGTCCAGTTCCATATATTTCTCAATCACAACCTGTTTCTTCTTCGAGAACGACATGGCATAATCAAGACATTGGCCGAAATCTTCCGGTTTTCCACAAACCACCACTCCGCGGGAGCCACTGTTGTCAACCGGCTTGATGATGACCTTGTTCTTTTCGTTGATGACATGGGGGGCAAAGGTATCCAAATCATATTCCGGGATCACTGTCACGCCGTTGTCGCGGCAAAGTCTCTTGAACTTGGCCTTGTCCATCGTGGTCTCAAAGACCTCCTTTGTGGCGTAGCAAGGAAGTCCCGCAAGTTCGCACAAATGCTGGTAGGGCAGCAACACAATGTCTATGAAACCCGTCAGGATGCCATCGACCTTGTGTTCCTTGATTTTGGGCAACAGCACATCATAATCCATGATGCTGTCGTTCCAATACTCGTCGGCTATCAATTTAGCCGGCGCTTTCTCCACCGGATTGTAATCGGTGGCAATGGTATAAACACCAAGCGCCTTTGCCGCATTCACAATTTCACATGTGATGGCGTTCGCCCCGAGAATCAACAGTTTTTTCCCTTTTATATCCATATAGAAATCTATTTCAAAATAAGATCCTTGATTAATTCCATTTCCTTCATGCCATACCGTTGGTCAACAGGCACTGGAATCAATGTCTCTGCCAATTCATGCTCCAACATTCCTTTCTTCGCCCACTCTTTCACATTGGGCCAGTAAGTTGCCACAAAAACCTTGTTTTCAATCAGCTTTTGCTTTAACGAAACGTCATCCGTCCAGTACGGATAAACCATTGGGGCCGCTTCGTCATCCAGTTCCAAACGAATCCGGTTTGAATCTTTCAGTACTTTATCCAATATAGCGTAGTTCAACCTTCTCCTCCGTTTCACCGAATCATAATCTATTCCACACAAAATAGAGTCCGTCAATTTTGACATCCGCTTTATGGGTTGGTGGCAAAGAGAATCGTCATTCCGACGAAAATCCTGATACCCAGCCTCCGCTCCTAAATCAATGCGTTTCAAGAGATGCGACATCCTTTCGGATGAAACATCTTGTTCCAACTCTTTCGCTAATTCTTTGTCTGTATAGAGATAGGCTCCGTCCGGGACTCCAAAAAACTTTCGCGCAGAATAAAACGTGTCAATTCCCTGCATTGGTTCCGCATAAAACGCCTGGGCGTTATCCACTATCAAATGATCGCCTAAAACCTCGGCAAGATGCTTCACACATTGTTGCTTCAAACCGAAATAATTGGTGTAAAGGAAAGCCTCGTTCTTTTTCAACAACGGGGTTGAAATCGGCTCTAATGATTCGTTAATATGATAAAATTCAACTTCAATTCCTAATTTATCAATCGGTTCCAGCATCACTTCGCAGGTGTAATAAGGGATATAGACCTTCGTATATTGCCGGACCCGCAACACATATTCAAAGCAGTTGCGGGCGGTGTTGAGCCGAATAGCCTTCTGGTGATAATGCCCACCTTGGCGCAACTCCAATTCAAAATAGCCTCCTACAGCGTTCATTTACCGAACGATTACTTTCAACCAGGAAGATATATTGCTGATGGCATCCACCATCGCCTTATCCTCATCAAACCGCAAGACTAACGTGCCGATGGCATCATTGGCGCCTTCAAAAGAGTTCACGTGATCGCCTTTCGACACCCACAAATCTTCTTCCACCACTTCGGCAGGCAAATCCTTGGAAATCTCAAGGCGTTCGAAACAACCGGCTTTGTCGGCATGGAGAATCACCTCCGCCCAATGACCGTTATAGGGTTTCTGCTCTATTTCAGGCACCGAATCACCGACAACATAGCGAGTCATGGCGGTAATCATATCCACGCCGGTGGCATAGTGCAGCATCTCGCACAAACGATTGCCTCCTCCACGAGGAGTCAGCTCCATGATGTATGGTTTCCCGTTCGTCCCAATACGTGTTTCAATGTTGTAAACGTTGGTCTTCATTCCGAGAAGCGTGATAAGACGCTGAATCTCATCGGTCAGGTATTTTTCTTCTTCTTTGGTAAAGGTAGAAGGCCAACTGTAAGCCGCCGGCGTATAAGGATTCGTGGCGTTCAAGTCAAAACGCTGGGCATTGAAACTCACGAATCTCAACTTACCATCCACCGAAAAGCTGTCGGTGTCGGAAGAACAACCCTTTTTCTCAATGAAATCCTCAATGATGATATGTCCCGAAAAAGACTTGTCAAACGCATGTTCCACCGCAACCTTCCATTGACTCTTGTCATCCACGCGGGTCACCCCTTTGGAGCCTGCAGAATCCGTGGGTTTCACAATCACAGGAAAGTCAAAGCTTTCACAATCCGCTAATGCATCGTCAACACGTGAATATCCTTTCGCTTTCGGCACATTGAAGCCATGCTCCGCAAGAAAAGCGCGGAAGCGGTCTTTGTTCTGCAAGACACAGACGGATTCGTATGGTCCGAACGAGGGAAGTCCCATCTTTTCCTGCACATACGCCGCGCTCACCACGCCCGGGTCCACCCCGAACGACATGATGCCGTCAATTTGTTTCTCCTGCGCCACCTTCAGCACTGCTTCCTGGTCAATGATACTCACATTAACATATTCATCGCTGTACTTGTGGGCAATGTTATCGGGCAGATAGTCGGCCGTGATGACATAATACCCCTGTTCGTGCGCCGCCTTGATGACGGGAAGCAGATAGCGGATACCGCCAAGAAGCATGAGTTTCTTTTGCATGATTATCTCACTATTAGTTCAAGTATTCTATTGATGTCCTCATCACTCAACACATGATGCATCGGCAGACAAATCACCTCATTGGCGATTCTGGTGGCTACGGGCAGATTTTCTTGCGCCGCGCTCGGCAAACCGCGATAGGTACTGAAAGTACTGATAAGCGGATAGAAATAGCGTCTGCCCAGCACACTATGCTCTTTCATCTTGAAATAGAGTTCATCGCGGGTCATGCCATATTCCTCCGCCTTGATGAAGATGGGGAAATAGCTGTAGTTATGCCGCACACCGGGCATATCGTCGAAGAAACGGACACCTTTCACGTTCCGCAATGCCGCACGGTACTTGACCGCCACCTGATGTCGTTTCTCTATCGCCTCGTCAACTTGTCTGAGATTCAACAGACCGTAGGCTGCGCGCACCTCGTCCATTTTGCTGTTGATACCTGGAGCTACCACCTCCGTTTCGCCCGCGAAACCGAAATTCTTCAGAAAATCGATGCGCTTTTTAGTCTGTTCGTCATGCATCACCAAAGCACCGCCCTCAAGGGTATTATAAACCTTGGTGGCATGAAACGACAAAGAAGCCATGTCTCCCTTGTTGAGCCAACTCTCGCCATTTACCTCCACAGCAAAAGCATGTGCGGCATCGTGTATCACCTTTAACCCGTACTTGTCAGCTATTGCCTGAATCTCATCCATTTTGCAAGGTTTTCCGTAACAACTTACCGGCATGATAGCCGTGGTTTTAGGAGTGATAGCCGCTTCAATCTTCTCGGGGTCAAGTCCACAAGTGGACTCTTCTATGTCCACAAATACAGGTCTGCAACCATTCCACCAAATACTGTGAGTAGTGGCCACAAAACTGTAAGGCGTGGTGATGACTTCACCCGTGATGCGCAACGCCTGCAAAGCAGTAAGCAACGGCAGGGTCCCGTTGGTAAAAAGACTGATGTACGGGACCTTGAGATACTCGCACAGTGCTTTTTCCAACTGTTTGTGGAACTGCCCGTTGTTGGTAATCCACTTGCTGTCCCAAATTTCTTTGAGCATCAGCTCGAACTCCGCCCTGTCAGGCAACAAAGGGGAAGTGACGGTAATGGTATTTTTATCCATTTTTGTATAATTTACGAACTCTTTTTATCATCATCTCACCATCTTATCTTATCATCTCATCATCTTGTCATCTTATCATCTCATCATCTCATCGTACAATCGCTTCTTTGATGCTTTCCACGATGTAGGCCAAATCCTCGTCTGTAACCATAGGACCGCTGGGCAGGCACATACCCACTTTGAAAAGTGCTTCGGAAACGCCGTTCACGTATGCGGGTGTATTCTTGTAAACCGGCTGCTTGTGCATGGGTTTCCACAACGGACGGGCCTCGATGCCCTTTTGGTCGAGCCACACCCGCATGGCTTCCACGTTGGCGTTAGGCTCACAATCCGTGTGCAGGGTGCCGCCGCCATGTACCACACCGGCCGCACCACCCACAGCGCCATGTACGGCAGCAGCGTAAGCCTGCTCCTGACCATGCACCTGCAGCTGTTCATCCAACAAGATGGTGCAAAGCCAGAAATTAGAATCGTAGCGGTCGTCTGGATTGCCGTGTACGGTAATGCCCGGCACATCCGCAAAAGCCTCTTCATAAAACTTCTGCACATGTTTGTGGTGGGCAATATGATCATTCAACACCGTCATCTGTCCACGACCGATACCCGCACAGATGTTGCTCATGCGGTAGTTGTAACCAATGGCCTCATGCTGGTAATAAGGATACGCCTCACGTGCCTGGGTAGCCAACCACATGATTTTCTTCCATGCCTGTTCATCGGGACAGACCAAAGCGCCTCCACCAGAGGTGGTGATCATCTTGTTCCCGTTGAAGCTCTGCACGCCATATACGCCGAAGGTACCCAAGACCTGCCCTTTCCAACGACTGCCGAACCCTTCGGCGGCATCCTCAACAACGGGTATTTCGTAACGGTTTGCGATCTCCATGATTTTGTCAATGTCGTAAGGCATCCCGTAGAGCGCTACTGGCACAATGGCCTTCGGTTTCTTCCCCGTCTTGCTGATTCTGTCCTTGATGGCTTCCTCTAACAGCTCGGGGTCCATGTTCCAGGAATCCTTCTCGGAATCCACGAACACCGGTGTCGCGCCAAGATAGGTGATGGGGTGAGAGGAGGCGCAGAAGGTGAAATCCTGCACTAAAACCTCATCGCCAGGGCCGACACCACAGGCAATCAAGGCAAGGTGTACGGCGGCGGTGCCGGAACAGAGGGCAACAACACGTTTCTGCAAAGGTTCGGTCTGTTGTAGAGACGTGCCATGGCGCGTCTCTACAATACCGTTGACAAATTCTTCAAGATCTTTCTCAAATCCGTTCACATTCGGTCCCAACGGCACCACCCAGTTGGTGTCAAAGGCTTCTTTTATATATTTCTGTTCGATTCCGGCTTCGCTCATGTGAGCGAGGCAAAGATAAATTCTCTTATCCATATCAAAAATAATTCTATTCTTTATAATTGGATTTGCTCTCTGTATTCACTGCAAATCGCAGTAGCTTTATCGTTTCCTTTTTTTGCGTCAATCAGATTATCTAAAAAACTCAATAGAAACTCACTATCTTTTTCCATTCATACGGAGAATCCTTGAATGTCTGAGAGATAAATCTAGCAAAACATCTGGTTATATATGCTGCAATGACAATAATGATGAAAACGATTATGATATTCAGGGGGAATATTTTGTTCAGCTTATCTGTAAACAAATAAAATTGAACCATATAAATTTCAAGGCATAATCCTCCAACAAACCTGATAAGGAAGTTTCCAACTTTACTCCTATATATTTTTTCCATCCATTGGCTCGCACCAACCTTGTAAAAATAAAACACGGAAATAAGCAATGGTATAAAACTAAAATATTGAAGAACAATCATGCTCTTTACTCGTACACCGGCAATAAACATGGCATAGAAACATGCCACGCTCAACAAAAGAAGGCAGACATCTGCAATGGGCTTGCTGACAATATTCTGTGCATTCGCCCCTATTTTTGCTCCAAAAAGCATAAAAACAAAAAACAGAAGCCATCTGATAGTATAGTCCGGACTATATATGCTAAAACCTGGTGTCTGATAAATCCTGTAAAACCAAATTGCCGTCCCTATTGCGACGAACACAGCAATAAGGTTTATCTTGCTTTTCATGTATGAGCCAACAAAATAAATAACCGCATAATATATCATTATACAGGGCACGAACCAGTATCTTCGAGCTAAAACAAGATCTAACATATCCCAACGAATATTGAAAAATATGCTGATTAGAATAGCCACGGCAAATACAGACGGATAAATCCTGTTAATGCGTTTCTTATACCAATCCGGGAATTGTTTGACGCCTTCCATTGGTTTGAGAAACAACGTAAACCCGGAACAGAAGAAGAACAACACATCCCCTATACAACCACCAGTCGCAAGGAAGCCGTATTTCCCATATAATGCGCCCATGTGCGAATTTGTAATGAGGATTGCTGCTAAAAATTTCAAGAAATCAACACTAATATTTCTCTCTTTCATACAAAATGACTAAGCGTGGATAGACAAGGCTAAAATAGTTTTTGTGAAGCTAGCGCATATCAATTCTTCTTTGTGTTATATTTACAATTTGAATATTTGTTAAAGTATCGGGTGGCCAGGCCTAACACCGTTGTGTCCAACTGTCCAAACTCACAGTTTATGAATTCCATGTGCTTTGAGTAGAGCAACACCGATCTGTCATCCTTATTATTCCAGATAAATGGGATATAGCAATTCTCAAAACGCATCCAGTAGGTTCCCTGAATCTTGAGAGGGGCAGTGAAACGACAATTCTTTATCGTAGTGGCTATTTTCCCATAATTTTCCAGATTATTTCTATAAGAGCCCACATCGTAATAATTATTCTTAAAGGTGCATTTCTCCATCAAAACATTTTGGTTGCCGATTTCAGGATATTTCTTTACCCCATCCGGCTCAAAATCTATGGCACATCTTGGCGGTGAGCCATGCACTGATTTTATTCCACAATCTTCGAAATGGCAATTACGGATAACCACATTACGTGCCCCAATAGCAATACCGTTGCGCCGTGCCCCGATTATTTTGACATTTTCCATCAACAAGCCATCCGCATATCGGGGTCCCTTATCGTTTGCAAGGTGTGTTCCTTGATAAATAAGGCAGTCTCCGAAAGCATCTCTCAATGTAATTCCCCGGAAAACAAAATTCTTGCATTTGAAACAACGGAATATGAATCCCCATTGTCCATAGAACTTTGTACCTGCAAATGGAGCAAAGACATGCTCTTTGTTGTCGCCTGCGATGGTCCCTTTTCCTTCTATCGTCACATTTTTCTTCCCATGTTCCCAAAAAATGAAATAGGCCCCCACATTAGTGGGAAGCATTTGCAACGTATTGTGAATCGTCACCTTTGTATTAGAAGGTATTGTGAATATCCTCAGAAATGCATACTCATCATTATAAACTTCCACGTAATGACGTTTTTTCTTCCCATCCTTCATGTGATAGGTAAAGGTATCGCCAAGTTTGGCATTGCCCTTGTAGGGCAACTCGAAATAATAGACCCTGTTTTCTTCAAAGAAGAGATGGCAAAACGTATCGTCATTGGAGAAGGCGAGCATATTCTTAATAAGCTGGTTTGACAAGAACCCTTTGCCTTCCTCGTATGCGAACCAGCCGTCATGCGCCTCTTTAACATCCCACACCCCTGATATAATGACCTTTTTCCCAAAAACGGGTTTTCCCCCAGACACTTTCACTGTGGAGTGGTTACCCACCAATTCCGCATCATCAATCATACCACCCTCAAACACCAGTTTTTGCTTATTGGTCAAAAACAGCTTGGTTCCCTTTGCCGTGTAGTTCTTTTTCACAACAAAAGTTCCACCCGCCTGATCCAACATTTTTTGGGTCAACAGCGCTGTGCCTTGCGCAGAAGCTTCCGTAGCCATCAAAAACATGCAAACGGCCACACAAAACAGAACTAATTTCCTTATAGTATTCATTGACTAATTGTACAGAATGGTGTTAATTATGCCCATTGAACGCTTCCGAAGTCGCCTGTCCTTCTTCTGAAATTCCCTCGCGTTTGAAGACCTTGAAAATGGTCATGAAGAATATTTTCACATCCAACCCGAAAGTAAGATGATCCACATAATAGACATCGTATTCCAGACGCTTGGTGAACGAGATGGCGTTTCGTCCGTTCACCTGCGCCCAGCCGCTGATGCCGGGGCGAACCTCATGGCGACGCATTTGTTCCGGCGAATACAATGGCAGATACTCGACTTTCCATGGCCGCGGCCCGATAAACGACATATCGCCTTTGAGGATGTTAATCAGCTGCGGCAATTCATCAACCGAGAGACTGCGAACTATTTTTCCCACTTTGGTAAGTCTTTGGGCATCTGGCAGCAAATTGCCTTCCGCATCGCGTTCGTCCGTCATGGTCTTGAACTTGATGACCTTGTAGATTTTGGCATCTTTACCAGGACGCTCCTGAGTGAAAAAAACGCCGGCCCCTTTATTGGCAAAATGGAGAATAATGGCCACCAAAATAATTAGCCATCCGACCACAAGAAGCGCCATTATAGCACCAAAAACACTGATGCATCGCTTGAAAAAATTTTTATACATAAACCTATAATTTCTGACTTGGATCAGGACGTTCACCCCTGCAAATCATTCCACCGTGATCATTCAGCTTTATGTTCACTTTAATTATTCTGGCAGGATTACCAGCCACAATACATCCATCGGGAACATTTTTAGTAACTACCGTATTGGCTCCTATGATAACATGATTACCTATTCTTAATCCAGGGTTAATTACTGCACCCCAGCCTATGTTTACATGGTCACCAATCCAGGTATCAACATATTGATGGGCCTCATCTCTATAATGATCATGAGCTAACACCAATGCGTTTTGGGCAATATGAACATAATCTCCCAGATGAACTCCGTGTGGATTGATGCCATCTATTTTAGCTTTTCTATGAATCACACAGTATTTCCCTACATCAACCCCTCTTATTTTTCTATGATAAAACAAGCTCAAATTATTAACCACCCCCTTAAACAGAAAAAATTTAATTGTTTGAACTATGGATTTTTTGGGGCGAACTCCTTTTGTCTCTTCCATAACAGCACAAATTATTAATTATTAATTATTAATTATCAATTATCAATTATTACTTTTCTCTATTTCTTTAATCATATTATGCTTTTTCAGAATACCTTCTGCCATTTTTAACATAGGAGGGCCTATAAACTTGTTGTTTTTGTATGCGACCCCTCGTCCTTCATTTTTCGCCTCTTCGCAAAGGGCAACAATTTCTTCTGCCCATTTCACTTGTTCTTCGGATGGAGAAAAGCATTTATGACAAACTGGGATTTCTTTTGGATGAACTAACATCTTTCCTTCATAGCCTATATTTCTTGCGACATTCATTTCACGCTCTAAATCATCCAAGTCATGAACTTTCATGTGTACAATATCCAAAGGAATGATACCATGTGCTTTTGCTGAATTTGCAATAATTGCTCTGGCCGAAAAAATACTATTACCTAGATCATCGTGCCGACCACCCAAATCAGACATGTAATCTTCCGCACCAAAACCAACAGCAATAATACGTTCCGGACAGGATTCACATACTTCATTGATATTCGCCACCGCACCTGTTGTCTCGATAAGAGGTATTAGCTTAAAAGAGCCGACCGGAATATGTTTTTCATATTCTATTGTCTCCAAAAGCTTTCCAATAAAATAAATATCCTGACCATTAGTGCATTTCGGATAAATAAACCCTGCAATACCCTCTTGGGTAAGTTGATAAATATCTTTCAATAATTCTCCACTTTCCCTGTCGTTCACTCTCGGAAAAACCTTTTTGCCCTCAAGAAGACCATCCTTCAAAAACTTTATTATGGTGTCACGACCTAATTGTTTGTTTTCATAAGGTTGGCATGAGTCTTCCAAATCGAGTGCTAACATATCAGCTCCGCTCTTTAACGCATTGTGAATCAAATGTTCCTTATGGGCGGGAAGATATAATAAACTACGGGTTAAGAAATCTACTTTCATAATTGATTATTTTGATTATACGATATCTTTATTATAATATCAAGACAACAATTCTTCATACTGGCCTATATATCCTGCAACATGTCGGGATTCTTGCGCCTCATTATAGCGGGTTTTGTTTTTTTACCAACACATTCCTACGGAAAGATATTACATCCTCTCCCTTCTGGTTATAACCAATGGTTTCAACATAAACGATTCCCCTGTCTTTTTTTGTTTTGGATTCTCGTTTGTCCAAGATTTTTGTACGCGCATAAATCGTGTCCCCAACAAAAGTCGGTGCCAAATGCTTGATACTTTCATATCCCAGATTGGCAATTGCTTTGCCGCTAATATCCGGCACGGTCATACCAGCCACCAATGAAAAAACCAGAGTTCCAACAACGAGAATTTGACCATGCTGGTTATGGGAAGCGTAGTCAACATTCGTATGCACAGGATGATGGTTCATGGTAAGAAGGGAAAAAAAATTGTTATCACTCTCAAAAATGGTTTTTGAAAGCGCATGTTTTATTTCTTCTCCAACAACAAAGTCTTCATAATAAAGACCTAAAACGCTTTGTTTCATATTTTTTTGGATAAATTATGTTTTGAATCAAAAAGGCTATTTAGATAATATATCTATGGGATTTTTCTTAAATGCTTAAAATCATAACAAAAACATGTTAGACTCGTTCGCCTTTTTCCAATATTTTACCATTGTTGCCGATTATTGTTCCTTTTCTAACAATTCTTGCTGGATTACCAGCAACGATGCAATGTTCCGGAACATCGTGACTCACAACCGCACCGCCTCCCACATAAACATGGTCGCCAATCTTGACACCAGGCATGATCATGGCACGCCCTCCTATGACACAATTCTTCCCAATATAAGTGTCACACCACATGTCATAACCATCCAGCGCACTTCTTGAATAATCATGTGCCAATATCATCGCTTCAATCAGAACACGCGTATTGTCACCAATATGTACACCTTTCGGATGAGCTCTATCAATGATGGCACTTTTGGAAATCTTACAGTTTTCTCCTATGTCGCAGCCTCTTAGTTTTAAAAAAAACACCGTTGATTTTTCAAACCATCGACCGACTTTTTGTCTAACACTTAATCCCACTGTGTTTTGGTTTTATTTAAATCTTCCCCACTTCCAGCACAATCATTTTCTGTGTCCGAAGAATCATCGTACCCCAAGTGAGTCCGAGACCGAAAGAAGAACAAAGAAGGGTGAGCGGACGGTTTTGCAACTCGTCTTTCAGGTTATAAGTCATCAGCATAGGAACGGAAGCTCCTCCTAAATTGCCGAACTCCTGCAAATCGTATGGGGTTTTCTCCAACGGGAGTTTCAGTTTTTTCACGATACGATCGACAATCAGCTTATTGGCCTGATGGATGAGAAAATAGTCCACATTCTCCGTTGTCAACTCGTATTTCTCCATCATCTTCTTGATGCTGATGGGCGGTCTTGAAATGGCGAACGAGAACACATCCATACCGTTTATGAGTGTGTCCTTCGGGGCTCGAATTATGCCATTTCCAAAATCCTCTTCAACGAATGACTCCTCTGTGATGGGGTGCCTGAATCCGCCATGCGGCGTAATCAACGCTTCGTAACCAGAGCCGAGGGTGTTGAATTCGATAACGATGTCTTTAGCCGTCGGATCATATTCCAAAGCCATTGCCGTGCCGCTGTCACCAAACAGAGGCACACGGCTCTTGTCCTTGAGCGAGCCCATGCGCAAAGCGGTATCACCCACCAATAACAGCGCACGCTTTACATTGCCTGCGCTGAGCAGGTTGCCCGCCACGTTAATGGCGTACATGCTGCCGCAACAACCCATCGGGATATCCAGCACGAAAGTACTTGTCGGCAAGCCAAGACGGTGTTGCAGAATGCCTGCTGTCGGGGGCGTTTTGTAGTCGCCCGTCACCGAACCGAACACCAGCACGTCAACGCTCTCCTTCTCCCAGCCCAAAGCGGCCAACAGCCGTTCCGCAGCGTCGAAACAGAGGTCTGAGGTGCAAATGTCGTCAGAACCGATGTAACGGTTCTTGATGCCGACGGTATTGTCAAAAATGTCAGCCTCTTCCTGCGTGAAAATGTCGAAATCGGCAGTCTTCACCGCATGATTCGGAACAGTGCCGGTCACGCCGCGCACCGCCACGTTCTTTATTTCCCAAAGTGCCATGATTAGATAATTTATAATTGAAAATTGATAATTGGAAATTACGCAGGGGTAACTTAAAGCCCAATATCATACTTTTCAAGGATGGCTTTGGCATTATCGTATGAGGTGAACTCAAGGATGTCCTCGGGATCGAGCATGATGTCAAAAGTGTCCTCCACAGCCGAAGTGAGGCTCAACTGACGCACACTGTCCCAGCCTTCAACGGCCTTGTTGTCAAATTCCGTGCCTAACGCTGATGCTTCGACACCGAACACTTCACAAAAAATCGCATTCAATTTTTCTAGATTTGTCATTGCTTCCTATTCTTGTTTTATATCAAAATTATCTCCAAGTCTAAGTTATTGATTAATCACCTTCCCCGCCTCGTTGCGCAAAATGGCGTCAACGAGCTGTATCTCTATGTTCTTATGGAAAAGATGTGTTTTCTCCTCTATGAATCCAGGCAGACTATCAACGAGTTCCGGCTTTGTAATCAAAACAATGAGTTTTTCATCATTGCCTTTGCAGTAGCAGTCAATGCCATATTCGGATTTTATGAGGTTTTCCACTTCATCCAAGCCGATGCGCAGTCCGAAAATTTTCAAAAACCGTTTCAAACGCCCGACGATGAAATAACATCCGTCAGCATCACGCCGCGCCAGGTCGCCGGTGTGCATCACACCGTGATTCTCGTCCCCTTTCAGCAAGTCCTCCTTGCAATTGGCATAGCCCAACGTGACATTTTCGCCACGATAGACCATCTCACCCGTCGCTTCTCCCTCAAAAGACTCATTTCCGTTCTCATCGACAATGGACAACTGTCCTCCGGGTTCTGCCATGCCAATGCTACATGTTTTCTCCATCGCAAGTTCGGCAGGCAGATATGCCATACGTGCCGTGCATTCCGACTGTCCAAAGGTGGCGATGAACTTTTTGCCCTTGTCATGGGCATATTGCGCCAAAGCGCGGAACATTTCCTCCGTCAACTTGCCGCCGCCTTGCGTGATGATGCGGAGATTGGGCAAATCCATCCTCGTGAAACGCATCTTCATCAGTAGCTCATAACTATAGGGGACGCCTGTGAAACTCGTCGCCTCTTTCAACATGGCCCAGAAGCCTCTATCCAACAAGGAGCGGCCCGACAGCAACAAAGTAGCTCCTGCCAACAGATGGCTCGCTATGACGGAGAGCCCCATTGTATAGTGCATCGGCAGGATGGCCATCGCTTTTTCCGTGCCGTCCATCTCGAACATCCGCCGCACATTGTCGGCATTGGCCTCAATATTGTGCAGACTGTGCCGCACCAGCTTAGGACTCCCTGTGGAACCCGAAGTGGGCAACAGCAGAGCAAGGTCGGGATGCATGTCAACAGGTTCGTTGCCTGTATGCAAAAGTGCATAGCCATGAGCTTCATACACTTTTTCATGCCCCAGTTTCTCAACCATTTCATTCGGAGCCCAAATGTATTCCGGCTGATACAGATTATAAAGCGAGGCATACAAGCTCTCCTCTGTTTTAGCACTCAAAATCAGAGGAACGATGCCATTGGAAAGGCAGGCGATGTAACCCAACAGCGAACCGTTTCGATTCTCCGCCATCAGGAAAACCAGCGACCTTTTCGGCAAGTGTTTCGCAAACTCTTCCGAAAAATCACACAGATTACCGTAGGTCAGCTGTTCACCGCTGTCATCAACAACAGCAATCCTATCACGTTCCTTTTTGTCTAAACCTAAAAACACCCTTTATATTATATATTATACATTCTACATTCTGCATTCTACATTAGATAGAAGCGCAACCGTCAACACCAAGGATATGTCCGCTAATGTAGGAAGCCCTGTCGGAAGCCAGGAAAGCCACTGCATTGGCCACATCCTGCGGGGTGCCGAGTCGTCCAAGCGCAATGCGGCTGATCCGTTGGTCGATTTTATCTCCGGAAGCCTCATACAATTCCTCGAAACGCTCCGTTTTGATGATGCCCGGGGCCACCGCGTTCACTCTGATCTGCAAAGGAGACAATTCCTTTGCAGCTGACTTTGTAGCGGAGATGACAGCGCCTTTTGTAGAACTATAGGCCACCTGCCCGGGAGAACCGACCACGCCCGTGATGGAAGCGATATTGACAATGCTTCCCCCACCCGTGCGAGCCATCAAGCGCGATGCGATCTGCATCATGTCGATGACGGCGAAGACGTTCACCGCGAACATTTTCTCCAGCAACGGTTTGGTCACCATACCTAACTTCTGGTTCTGGATGATGGCTGCGTTGTTCACAAGCACATCAATCCGCCCTTCGGTCTTGTGAATAGACATCAATCCCGACTTGACAGCCGCCGTATCGGTGACATCCATCACCATAGGAACTATTTTTGTACCATGTTCCGCAGCCGTCTTTGCCGCCCACTCTTCCATGTCACCCATGGCAAGGTCGGCAACGTAAACCACCGCGCCGTCGGAAGCGAGTTGATTGGCAATCACTCGACCGATGCCACGGCCGGCTCCGGTAACTAAACAAATCTTTCCTGATAAGAGTCTTTCCATTTTAATATAAGGTTTTTCCTCCGTCAATAATTAGTGAATGACCTGTCACCCAAGACGATGCATCAGAGAGCAGGTAAACGATGGCCAAAGCCACATCACGTGGCTCACCATAACGTTTCATAGGATAGGTTTCCATATCCTTAGCTTTATCCTCGTCGGAATAACTGCGTCCTGCCAAGTTCGTGTTAATCATGCCCGGATTCACACTATTACAACGGATACGAGGAGCACCTTCCAACGCGACATTACGCACAAACACCTGTAAAGCACCTTTAGATGCTCCATACATGGCGTTGCCCGGTGCCGTAGTATAGACGCCCCCTATTGAAACCGTAAACACCAACGAAGCTCCTGCATTGAACTTCTTTTTCTTCAACAAGCGTTGCGTCAGATAGATGGGCGCGAAAGTATTGATAGACATAATCCGCTCCAAATCCGTATTATTGATAAACTTGACTGGGGTGGGTTTCGTCACACCGGCATTGCTCACAAAACCGTCCAACATGGGAAGATCCGCGACCAAGGCATCAAGTGCCTCCTGGGAAGTCAGGTCTGCAACTTTCAGTTCATGACCCGTGCCATCCAGCAAAGAAAGCGTTTCTTGAATACCGGACTCATTGATATCGGTCAACACAAGTCTTGCACCGAGTTTGGCACATTCAACACTTACAGCTCGTCCAATACCGCCTGCCGCACCTGTCACCAGAATCGTCTTTCCTTCAAGGGCAAAAGGGTTGTAAGTCATTATGACAGCTTTGATTGTACCGTATTAAACAAATCTTCGATGGTAACAGCCGATTTCATCTCATTACCGCTGAGAGAGACACCATACTCCTCATCAACCATAGCAATGATGGAAAGCGCAATGATGGAAGAATATTCTTCCAAATCATGAAAGACCGTATCCGGTTTGAACACTTCCAATTCTGTGTCGTCAAATTGTTCGGCGAAATTTTCAATAAATTTTTGAATATCCATATTGAATTGATTTTTGGTTTTTACATTTCCAGTTTTTTTGCAGGATTGCCCATGACAGTGGTTCCAGCCTTAACTTTTCTGATCACAAAACTCAAGGCACCCACATGTGCGCCACTGCCCACTGTCACCCCATGACTGATGACAGCAGAGGTATGGATGTTGACTTCGTCCTCAATCACGATTCCACCCACACAAGTGACATGCGTATCTATGCGATTCCAGTTGCCGATGCGTGCATCGTGACCAATAACCGTATAAGACTGTATCAAGTTATAGTCACCTACCATGGCATCATTGCCCACGACCGAAAAGGCACCAATAAAGTTTCCCTTACCCAGTTTGGCATTGGTATAGATTCTGGCAGTGTTGTGAATGAGTTCCATAAATTCCCCCCCTCGGGCTATGATTTCCTCCATACACGGTCTGCGGGATGCGCCTCCAATTGAAGAGACAAAAGCATCACCCTCAACAGGCTGATAATCCTTGATCGTTGCGATAATCGGGGGATAATTGGGATATCCGTCCAAGGCATTCAAATTATCATCAATGAATCCCTTAATATCAAACGTTTCCCCATAGCCAACACTTTCCAAAGCATTGCTGTACATAGTCCGGCCCATGCCGCCGGCACCGATGATGATGAGGTGTTTCATGAAAGTTGTTTTAATAGACTTTTATACTCTTTCCAAAGGCCTTTATAACTTATCTGTTGACCATCATGGTCGGCGTTATCATTGGCTTCAATCAACGCAAAACTCCCATCTTCCATCAACACGATATCCCAACCCACATACCTGATTTCAGGAGTCACTCTTGCAACCTCTTCGATAAAACTCTTACATTCTTGCCAATAAGGAATCCTAAACCCGACGATCTGCTTTCCTGTAGTAGGATGAAAAATGAAACCATCCTTATCCAACACACTATAACCCGGAGTAACAATAACTCCAGTTTCAATATCTATGTTCCCACTGATTCCACCAGCATGAGTGTTGTCTAGATGCGCTCCATTACTCCCTATTCTGATTTTCGCGAACATGATATGAAGTTGATCTTTTTTGTTATCATAAACTGTCACGACACGAATAGTGTTCACAGAATCCGGATGAAACGAAGCCAACGCTTCATGTTGTTCCAACTTACTTTCCACAATAAAATGTTTTCCTTCTTCACTTTTCAGTTGTGCATAAAGAGAATGTGCATTGACTTCTTCGGAATTATAATAAAACACTCTCTTTCCACGGAACCCCATCACCTCCTTGACGAACACCTCTTTATGGTCATTAAGAAACGTCACAAACTCATTTTCGGAAACCACGTTCAGATCTATAGTAGAGCGATGCAAATACTTTGCATATCTATCATTGAAAAGACTCTTATCCCTGAAATACTTGATGTGATCAGAACTATTACACACCTTCAGAATCCTGTGGTACCTTTTGTAGGTAATATACTCATTTCGTCCGTTTGGTCTCATTTTATAGAAACCAAACGCAAAATAATCATTTACGGAAGCTCCATAAAAAAGATAAGCAAAAACGTAATCTACAAAATAGAAGCTAATTTTAAATATGTTTGTTTTTTCATCAATATAGGTGTTATAATGAGAAACAAACCTTTTTAGCACAAAGGAAACAGGGTTCTTTATCATTTATTTATGAGTTTGGTTTTGAGAACTATCATTTTTTTTATTAAAGCATAATCCACAAAAGCTTTATGGGTAAACCTCCATTGAATATACTCCAAGCGGGTTATCAACCTAACCAATCGCCCCTTGCCATAATGAACATCGTGAAGCTTTTGCAAAAACGTGGTATCCTCTATTTTAAAATCGTCCAACACAAAGGTGGCGTCCGTATCGATGCGTTGTCTCGCGTAAGCGTTGATTTCAGCACAATTTGAGGACTCGCTATCAAAACCATTATTTCTAACCTTCGAGATCTTGGGGTAAATGGAATACTTGTCGTTTAGGGAATAGAAACAGGCTCTTCGGATATCTGCGGCATTTCCCTTATATCTAAACATCAAATAGTGTACCAGTTTGTGTTTCTTCACAGAAAACAGAAAACGGACAATCTTCGGGTTATTTATAATATTTTCAGCAGGTAACGAAGACAATATATAAGCGTCATATTTGTCAAACCAAATCCCCGTGCCCCATGCACAATAACCATGAATCGGGAAAGCGTTATACGGATAGTTTTGGCTGCTTTTCTCCCATTCCCTGTAAGAATACCCACAAACGGAAAAGACTTTGCGGTCATCCTTGTACTTTTCCAGACACTGATTCATATATTGTAAGAAATCAGGAGAAAACTCACAGTCATCTTCTGTCATAATACATCTGTCATATTTCTCCCGAATCCTGCTTTGAAGATCCTTCCCGTTTCTTGATTGCCCCCAATTCTCAGGACGTTTAAAAACATGGACTTCCTTAAATCCTTTTATAGAAGGAAGATGCTCACAAATCTTCCGGTATCCAGGCCAATGCTCATCCTTTGCCGGATAATCCACGCCAATAAAAAGTTCCGTTTTATCGGCATCAGTACAATTGACCAACGACTCAATACATTTCTTGAATTTCTCGAAGCGACAAATGGTGGTAACCATCACCGGTGCATATATCCTGTCGTTCATATACAAAACTGATTAATGTTGCCAAAAAAAAGTGTATTCGGTGGTCGTCACCTTTCCATTGGAAACAACAAACAAAAACATGATCAAATTTACTGCAATCATGGCAGTACCCAGCAATAACAATCCGGATTTCTTTGATTTAAAGCAATAATAAGTGAAAAAGGAGAGCATCACCAAACCAATATCCGTAAAGAACACAAAAGGACGATTAAGAATAACAGAAGTTCCTAAGGCGTAATTGGTAAAAACCCGGACAAACCACATGGAATATAGCATATTGAAAAAAGAAGAATGATAAAACATCTTCAATGGCTTGCTAAGCAAAATGATTGGGAGGCACTTGAACAAGGATACAAAAATCCCCATACCCGTATTGGCGCCAAAACGACTTGTATCATCCAAGGTTTCATTACCTAAAACAGCTACCCGATATCTTTCAAAACCGAATGTTGAAGCAAACCATGCAAATGGTTTTCCAATAAATTGGGTTACCAAATCAAAACGAAACGACAAAAAAACAGCCGCAAATAGCAGAATCAACTGAAGTCCAACATTTTGAAACCAGTCATCTCTGTACCGAAGGATAGGGTACATCACCACCATCAACAGCGCAGAGCGGTGGAACATAGACGCCAAAAATATACATATAAGATAATTAACTATTTTTTTCTCATCTATAAACTGTATTGAGCAAAGAAAAATCAACGCTGCAAGTTGTTGCCGGATAATGTTCACCATTGACATGAAATAGTTCCCAATAATGATATACAGCAACAAATAGGGGAATATAAAACGGTAATTTCTAAAAGCATATAATAAGAGAACAATCTGCAAAAAGGCCCAAAACGAAAAATAGATGGAATAATGCAGATTATGGGCTAACATCAGGTTTGAGACAGAACGGAATAGAAATTCATATCTTTCGTTCATGCCATATTGATATGAAAACAAATAGCGGAAATAATCCACTCCCACGCCATACCTGCATCCGAACACAAAGGTAAAGGCAGCTATAATGACAGCTATTTCTGGCTCAACAAAACGGTCATTTTTCACAAAGAGACCACTATTCCCCACATATTCGGGCTCACGTCTTGCGGCAACCGAGCCACAGACAACCATAACCAGCGTCAACAATCCATATACGAATACCGATTCCAGCATCTCCTACTCAAATGCGCACTTCTATCCGACAGATTCTTTTTTCCTTATAAAAAAACGAAAGCCTTTTAGTGTTTCCAACACCTCAGACTTCCACCATCTCTCACCGCCCTTTGTACATTTCTTCGTAATACTTCTGATAATCCCCACTCGTCACGTTGTCCATCCATTCTTGATTGTCCAAATACCAACGAACAGTCTTCTCGATACCTTCCTCGAACTGGAGGCTCGGTTCCCAACCCAGTTCCTTCTGGAGTTTCGTACTGTCGATAGCATAGCGCATATCATGACCAGCACGGTCGGTGACGTATGTGATGAGGTTGAGGTCTTCACCCTCTCCCCTACCCAACAGACGATCGACAGTGTTGATGAGGACTTTGATGAGATCTATATTCTTCCACTCGTTGAAGCCGCCGATGTTGTAGGTTTCAGCAATCTTGCCTTCGTGGAAAATCAGATCTATGGCTCTTGCATGGTCTTCCACATACAACCAGTCGCGCACATTCTCGCCCTTGCCATAGACTGGCAGCGGCTTTCTGTGACGGATATTGTTGATGAACAGCGGAATCAGCTTCTCGGGAAACTGGTACGGGCCGTAATTGTTGGAGCAGTTGGTAACAACGGTCGGCAATCCGTAAGTGTCGTGGAAAGCCCTGACAAAGTGGTCACTGGCCGCTTTTGCCGCGCTATAGGGACTGTGCGGCAGATATTTCAGGTCTTCAGTGAAGAACTTGTCACCGTAGGCCAAATGATGTTTCCCGCTGCTTGCCTTCGTGCTGAAAGGAGGCTCAATACCTTGAGGATGTGTAAGTTCGAGAGCTCCGTAAACCTCATCGGTTGAGATGTGGTAGAACCGTTTGCCCTCCCACTTCTCGGGCAACGACTCCCAATACAGTTTTGCGGACTGTAACAACGAAAGCGTTCCCATCACGTTAGTCTGCGCGAAAGTGAACGGATCCTTGATGCTGCGGTCCACATGGCTTTCTGCGGCAAGATGGATGACACCATCGACATGCTCGTCCTGCATCAACTTATAGACTCCCTCAAAATCACAGATGTCCATCTTGACAAACTTGTAGTTCGGTTTGTCTTCCACATCTTTCAAATTGGCGAGATTTCCCGCGTAAGTCAGTTTGTCAAGATTGATGATTTTATATTCGGGATATTTGTTCACGAATAGGCGAACAACGTGGCTGCCAATGAATCCGGCGCCTCCAGTAATGATAATGGTACGTTTCATTTAATTATGAATTATGAATTATGAATTATAAATAGAAGAATTGAGACGTAAATAAGTCTTAAATATGACGGAAAATTATCTTTTTAAAATAATTGATTCCTAACCACCGAACATTTACTTTCTAAAAGTGTCGGAAGTGATGTCTTCTTTGAGTTCATCAATGACACGGAGCAAGTATTGACCATACTGGTTTTTGAGCATCGGCTGTGCAATTTCGCGCATACGTTCTTCGGAAATCCAGCCGTTGCGGTAAGCGATACCCTCAAGACAGGCGATTTTCAAGCCTTGCCGTTTTTCAATGACCTCAACGAAGGTGGAGGCTTCCGAGAGGCTGTCATGTGTGCCGGTATCTAACCACGCAAAGCCACGTCCGAAGACGCGGACCTTCAGTTCCCCGTCTTTCAGGAACTCCTGGTTCACAGTGGTGATTTCCAGCTCGCCACGGGCGGAAGGTTTGATGGTTTTGGCCACGTTCACCACCTTGTTGGGATAGAAGTACAATCCCACCACGGCATAGTTGCTTTTGGGTTCCTTGGGTTTTTCCTCAATACTGATACAGTTGCCTTCCTTGTCAAATTCAGCCACACCGTAACGTTCCGGATCGCTGACCCAATAGCCGAAGACGGTCGCCTTATGATTCTCCTCGGCATCCACCACCGCTTTTTTCAGCAGGGTGGTAAAACCGCTTCCGTAGAAGATGTTGTCACCGAGCACGAGACAGGCGCTGTCATCACCGATGAACTTCTCTCCGATGATGAAAGCCTGTGCAAGACCATCCGGGGAGGGTTGCTCGGCATACTCGAAATGCACGCCGTAATCAGATCCATCGCCTAAAAGCCGCTGGAATCCAGGCAGATCGTATGGGGTTGAAATAACGAGAATATCCCTGATTCCTGCCAACATCAGCGCCGAAATGGGATAATAGACCATCGGCTTGTCATAGATGGGTAACAATTGTTTGCTGACCCCTTTGGTGATGGGGTATAATCTGGTGCCGGAACCACCGGCGAGAACGATGCCTTTCATGTTAATTAAGAATTATGAATTTTGAATTATGAATTTAAGTCAGTGATATAGTCATAGTCATAGTTATAGTCATAGTTATAGTCATAGTCATAGTAGTTATAAGTCACAGTCTATATTAATCCCGTTTGAAGATATCCCGAGTGTAAACTTTTTCTGCCACATCGTCAAGACATGCGTCATAGCGGTTGGCTATGATCGCTTGTGAATCATGTTTGAATTTATCCAAGTCGTTGACGACAAGTGAGCCAAAAAACGTGCTTCCATCGGGCAAAGTGGGTTCAAAAATGATGACTTTTGCACCTTTGGCCTTCACCCGTTTCATAACCCCCTGAATGGAGGACTGGCGGAAATTGTCGCTGTTGGATTTCATCGTGAGTCGGAAAACCCCGATAACACATTCCCTTTCACTGGCGGCATCATAGTCACCACGGTTGTAGTAGTCGTAGTAACCGGCTTTTTTCAGCACTTGATCGGCAATGAAATCCTTGCGGGTGCGGTTGCTCTCCACTATGGCGGACATCATGTTCTGCGGTACATCGGCATAATTGGCCAACAATTGTTTCGTGTCCTTCGGCAAGCAATAGCCACCATAACCAAAACTCGGGTTGTTGTAATGCGTCCCGATACGCGGGTCCAAACACACCCCGTCAATGATATCCTGAGTGTTCAGTCCTTTCATCTCCGCGTAGGTGTCCAATTCGTTGAAATACGAAACTCTCAGCGCAAGGTATGTATTGGCAAAAAGTTTCACAGCTTCCGCTTCCGTGCTACCCATATATAATATAGGTATATCCTGCTTGAGAGCACCCTCACTTATAATTTCGGCAAAGCGATGCGCCCGTTCCATCAAATGCGAGTCGTTTTGGTCATATCCGACAATAATTCTGGAGGGATAGAGGTTGTCGTAAAGTGCTTTGCTCTCGCGAAGGAATTCGGGGGCAAAGATAATGTTTGGCTGGCAACCGCCAGATGCGAATTTTTGTCTCACCGCCGCAGTGTAACCAACCGGAATGGTGCTTTTGATAACCATTGTAGCGGCGGCGTTGACCTTAAGTACCTTTCCTATGACATCCTCCACCGCGCTGGTATCGAAGAAGTTCTTCGTGCTGTCGTAATTGGTCGGAGCTGCGATAACCACAAATTCGGCATCGCGGTAGCCTGCCGCCCAATCCAACGTGGCACGTAGTTGCAACGGTTTATTGGCCAGATAATCTTCAATATAGTCATCCTGTATGGGTGACTTTCTGTTGTTGACCATATCCACCCGTGCAGGCACTATGTCCACAGCGGTAACCTGATGGTGCTGCGCCAGCAAAGTAGCAACACTCATACCCACATAACCTGTTCCAGCTACGGAGATGTTCATTTTCAATTAAGAATTAAGAATGAAGAATATAATGGTTCAAGGAGACTATGAAACAATATCGAGGACTTTTTGCACCCATTTTTTGGGAATGCGATTGTCCCATATTTGGACTTGACGATAGCGGTGGATATCGCTTCCGATAAAGTTATAAGCGCCATCCTTCAGCAGTTTTTGTGCTTTTTTCACGGCATCTTGACCATATCCGCCCGTCAATGAAGCCACATTCAACTGAAAGCGCAACCCCATCTTTTTTAAAGGCTCGTAATCTGTCATTTTCATGTACAGATAACGTTCCGGATGGGCTAGAATGGGGTAATACCCTTTCCGTTTTATGGATTCGAGAATCCCATGCAAATCCATAGGAGGTGTATAGTAGGAAGTCTCCACCAACAAAGAATTGCCATCATGTCCGTGAGTGAGAAGGTCGTCTTTTTCCAGACGGTCCAAGAAAAGACCGTCCATCATATACTCGGCGGCCAAATTCAGCTTCACCGGGCCTTTATAAGCCGCTTTAAGTTCGGCAAACCGGGATTTCAAGCCTTCAGTCGTGTTCGGTATGTCTTCCATCACATGAGGCGTACACCAAACTTCACGGATTTGCAGTTTCTCATACGCTGCCAATATCTTCAACGAGGTCTCCATATCAGAGACCCCGTCATCCACACCCGGAAGGATGTGGGAATGACAGTCGGTGGCACCGACCCAAACGTCAGCGATTTTTCTTTTCCCAAACAACATGACTATGCTTTATTGTCTTTAGTTGTACTATTATCATCTTCATCGTGATAGTAACTTCCATAGCTATAGCCATAACGGTAGCCATATCTGTAGCCATAACGGTAGCCATATCTGTAACCGTAACGTCCCTCGTGCGAATATGTTCCATTTAACACCATGCACATATTATTATATTTATGCGATTCGTAGAGTTTGTCCAACTCCGGCAACATGCTGAGTTCCAAATTACCAGCACGCACAATGAAAACAGTGTAATCAGCCATTCCACTGATAATCTGAGTATCAGCCACAATATCAATAGGCGGACAGTCGATGAAGATATAATCAAAATCATGTCGTAAATCCTTAACCATATCAGCGAAACGGTCAGTGGCTAACAACTCTGTCGGATTTGGCGGAATTGTACCCACTGGCAACACTTTCAGATTCGGGTGCCTCTCATTAATCGGGACAAGTACGCTGCGCACATCATCAATCTTGCCTGCCAAATAATTACTCATACCGCTTCGAGGGCCATTCACATACTGGGACATGGAACAGTGGCGCATGTCACCATCTATAACCAAAATTCGTTTATTTTTGATTGCCAAAGACATAGCGAAGTTCATCGTTATAAAAGATTTACCACTTCCAGGATTGAAGGATGTAAACATCAGGACATGACAATCACCCTCTTTGCACATGAACTCAATATTGGTACGCATGACACGGAAGGCTTCATTAATGGTGCTTCTGGACCCGGCTTTGACCACAATTTCCGCTAATTTGGCGTTAACTTTTTCGTCCTCTTTCTTTTTCCCAAACAATCCTCTGATGATCAGGCTTTTACGATCACCACTTTTGGCGGCGGCTTCACCTGTTAGCGGAATTTCCGCGATGAAAGGCACTTTCACTTTTTTTAGGTCGTCACGGCCGCGCAAAGTGGTATTCATCTGTTCCATTATAAAGATAATGCCTACCGGTATCAACAAGCCCAAAGCCAACGCAAACAAGTAAATCATCATCTTTTTAGGTTTAACAGGAACCGGGCTGCCATTCGGGTGTTCAATAACACGGTTGTTGTAGGCTGAAAACGCCTGGGACAGTTCGTTCTCCTCTCTCTTTTGCAACAGAAACAGATACAAGGACTCTTTAACTTTTTGTTGGCGTTCCACAGAGAGGAGGTATTTTGCTTGGGTAGGACTGGCTGCCAAATGCGCATTCACATTCTTCTCTGTGGAAAGAGCACTTTGCATCAGTTTATTCAATGAAGCAATCTGATTATCCAACGAAGTGATTACCGCACTACGCATAGCAGTGAGCTTCTCATCCAAATCCTTCACCAAGGGGTTTTGGCTACTACTGTTCGTCACAAGACTGTTGCGCCGCATCATCATTTCATTGTATTTTGAAATCTGATTTTCAATACCCAAATTGTTCAATCCAGAATTAACCGGCAACAACTGGTCATGGGATGCCTCCGAAGCAAGATAATTTCGAATGTAACGCGTGATATTCATCCGGTTATTCAAATCCACTATACTTTGGGTTACTTCACGGTTCTGCCCCAAATACATAGAGGAGACAGCTTTAACATCGGGGATAAGATTGGCACTTTTGTACGCGGAGATATCATCATCCACTTCACCAAGGTCCCCTTCGATCACTTTCAACCGATCATCAATAAACTGAGATGTGCTTAAAGTTATCTGGTTTTTGTCTTTCAGCCAATTGCCGTTATAGACTGCGATCAGCATATTGATGATGTCGTCCGCTCTCTTTTTTATGACATCTTCCACTCGGATGGAGAGCACATCCGCCGATTTGTTCATTTGCGTAACCGCAATTTTGCCGGAGAGAACGCGGCAGGCGGAGTTCATAGTGGAACGGGATACATTAATCTTCGGCCAAGACTTTGCTTTGAAGTAGTCGGTCTTGACAAGGACAATTCTACCGACAGGGGTGGAAACCGTATCGCCAATCTTAACCGTTATTTTGGGAGAAGACATTTTCTCTCCTCTAAGTTGAAAATTGGACAATACCGCCTGATTGTTGTCCAACCTCATCTCTAACGAGGCATATTGTTCATCCGTAAGATCCAAAAAAGAGACTTTCACTGGAAGAGTCGCGTCATAGAGCGTTGTCGCTCGGAAAAGCCCGTCTGTAGTATAATTCACGTCCAGATTCAACCGTCTCACCGTTTCCATCTTGTTATCCATGGACTGTATGGTTATCAACTCGTTCTGCACATTCACATTCGAGCTCACCATCCCAACATCTGTGAAATCGGAGACGTCCACGGCTGACCCACCTTTCTTATCTGCCTTAACCAGAAGCTTGGCCGTCCGTTGATATACAGGTGCAGTCTTCAGGATATACAGGGTAGCTCCAGCCATCACGATGACTAAAGAAATCAGGAACCAGTACCATCTGTTGACACACATATAGAGCCAGTCCTTCAGTATCACTTCCTGTTTTTTTTCTTCCGATATTTGATTTAGATTTTCCATGCTTTTATTATGGGTTAATTTTACGATAAACGGGGTTATTGGTTATTGGCTCTTATACGAATAAGCAGTATGGTGGAGACAAGTGTGGTGATAGCGGAGGCTGTTGAGATCCAGAAAGAAGGCGATGCGAAGACATTTCCATTTGCTGTAGATTCTCGAGCGCGCTTCTTGGTGGGTTCCACATAAATCATGTCGTTTTGGCAGAGATAGTAAACTGGAGAATTAAACACGGAATCAACAGAGGTCATATTCACCTTATAGGTCATGACATTCCCTAACGAATCTGTTCTGAGCACCATCACATTCTGACGTTTACCATTAATGGTCATGTCTCCCGCCCTGCTTATGGCCTCAAGCAGAGTTGTCCTGTCTGAATTGATATTGTAGCGGCCGGGGGAGCGTACCTCACCCAAAATCGCATACTGAAGATTAGCATACTCCACCGTCACAATAGGATCATTCACTAAATTCCTAGTAATCAATTCATTCTTAATATATCTAATTACTTCATTTCGAGTCATACCAGCTATGTGAAGGGTCCCCAGAACCGGAAAATCTATGTTGCCGTCCTGGTCTATAACGTATGACGATACACCTCTGCTTGTACCAGCTATATTCGTGTTGGATGTCATGTCCACACCCACGGTTCTAGTGATGTAGGGAAGATTAAACAATGTTGTAAGTTCAGGATTCTTGCTGTTCACTATTATTGACAACTTGTCTTCAGGCCTGAAGCGAATATCCGGAGACGGAAGAGCGATCATAGCCGAATCTGCATTTTTTGCATCTTGAAAATAACTTATTTTTTTGTCAGTCGCACAAGATGCAAACAATAAGCAAGCCATGACCAAGAGGTATAGGTTGTGATTCTTCATATTATTGTATTTTAATTTATTTTTTCCAAAAACACGGACGGGATATAGGATGTGGCAACCAAAGCCAGACCCTCAACTGCCACCAAGAGACGGCGATTCCCCTTAATTCGTTTAATGTATCCCACACAATCTTTGTAGGGACCATCCAATACTCTAACTCTCTGTCCCTCTTTGTAATTGAAACTCTCCACGTCAAGATATTGCAGTTTGTCATCTTCAACGGAAGTGACCAGCATGAACACTCGCATTTCCTCTTCATTCACAGGAGATGCTATTCTGTTTCCATCTGTTTTGTGGGAATATAACATTACCCGTCCATAAAAGGTTTTCTGCAAATCCCAAACTTTTTCTTCAGAACATTGTACAAAAATCAAAGAAGAGATGGCTGGTTTCACTAACATTTTCTGCTTGCAATCACCAGAATTATATACCCTGACCTTCGGGAAATATGTTTTCACTTTTTGATCACGCATGTCTCTGTCTATCTCAAGAACCTTGTTATAGAATACCTTAAAGGCATACCAATGTTGTGAGCCCTCTTCCTGTTGTGTCATGTTTCTTTACATTTTCATCCTTAATTAGCAAGTTTCTAACGGTTTAACAAGTACAAAATCAATTATTCCCACCCCTACAAGGGGTGGTCACACGGGGCATGTTGTTTCTCAACATCTTGAAATCTAAGACCTTATGAACCCAAAAGGACATGTATAGATTTCCCCTTATTATACAATTAAACCTATCGGCAAAGATAAACATTTTTCTTATATATATTACAGATTAAATATGTTTTTTTGCACCCTATTTTCAACAACAGGTTAACAGGTGCTCAAAGAAGCACTAAACTCCCGTTAACAAACAGATTTGAAAAAAATCAAAAAAAAATCAAAAAGGCACCTATTTACTGATACTTTGCAGCATTTTCGGCATCGCCCATCAGCATGTAAGTACTGTGTAGCCTGTTTCGCAGAAATTGAATCTGGTCGGTTTCGAAAGCGAATGACAAGGCTTGCTTAAAATACTCAACCGCCTTACCGGGAAAGCCGTCTTGCAGAAATGCGTCAGCAAGTGCAGACAGAAGCACTGAAGACTGTGGGAAAAGAGTGGTCAGATCTTCCTCCAAGGCGGTCAACTTGCGCCATTGTCCGGACTTGGCGACGGCTTCCGCAAAAGCACTCCAAAGCTCGTAGTCTGTGTCATCCTCACGAAGGGCTTTTTCTAAAAAAGAGACCGCCAGTTCATACTGGTGTGACTTAAGTGCAGCCAAACCTTGCACTTTAGTACTAGAGCTTTCGGCTGGAGCCGTGCTTCTGTCGTCTGGATGTTCATCACCTTCTTGCTGTTCCATCAATAAATTCAAACGGGACTGGACATCGGAGGCTTTGTCCAACGCATTGGTTTTCGTGTAACAAGTGGCCAGATTGGTAAGAAATTCAATATTATAGGGAATTTCACGGCAAATCTTCTCCCACATCGGAGTGGCGGCTTTATAGTCATCGTCGGTCATATATGCCAGAGCCAACTCCACCTGATACCAAATGTTGTTTTTGTCGAATTTCACGGCTTGTTTTAATGCATTTTTCGCTTCCGTGAATTGTTGCCTTCCCACATATACGCGGGACAGCATGAAATAGGATGGGGCATGCTTAGGCGCATCGCTAAGAATGCCGGAGAAGGACTTCAACGCATCCTCGTACTGGGCCGTATAGTAGTAACGCAGTCCTTGATTGAAGCGGCTGCTGATGGCGCGTTCTGTCACCGCCGCCTGTGTGTTGGAGGCCGTGTTCCGGATTTTTTTCCCGGGTTGTGCGAATCCGCACAGCCACAAAGCACTCACTATCAACAAAAAAAACGTTTTTCTCATCATCTGTGACATTAGCATTTTCCACTGTGGCCGAAACCACCGGTACCGCGTTCAGTGTCTGACAATTCATCCAAAGATCCTACCTCCACCAGTTCTGCCTGGCGGAACTGCGCGATCACCATTTGCGCGATGCGTTCACCTGGCCGGATTTCGAAAGGTTCCTGTGAAAGGTTGACCAAGATGACCCCGATTTCGCCGCGGTAGTCTGCATCAATGGTGCCGGGGCTGTTCAAGACGGTGACACCATGCTTGAGGGCAAGCCCGCTGCGGGGACGTATCTGCGCCTCGCAATCAACCGGCAACTCAATGAACAGTCCTGTTGGAATCAGCTTCCTCTCAAAAGGCTGTAGTACAACAGTTTCCGACAAATTTGCACGCAAATCCATCCCGGCCGAACACTCCGATGCATACGCCGGTAATTGGTTTTGCGACTGGTTGTATATTTTTACTGTCATTTTAATTAAACTTAAGTCTTTATTTAAAATTTAAGGTTCAAGGATCAAATCGGTCATTGCACAATTTTTCCTTCTTTCACAGCCTTGTCGTAAAGTTCTTGAACGTATTGGTTGACAAATTTAGTGCGGCGTTGGTTCATCAGCAACATACCTGCAGCGGCTCGTTCTTCCTTGGTTTCATTCACAGAACGCTGCGACCGGTAGTCCAAAATCACGAGAAGCACCGAATTCTCCCCCACCTCTTTCTCAATCTGAAGGGTGCCATTACGTCCGACAAACTTTTGCACGTCTATCTGGAAGGCCACTTCGTTCTGCAAGTCATCCAGATAGAGCCATTCGTCGTCATCCAAAAGATACTCAATAGAGTCGCCTAACATTGCCACCAAAACATCCTTTTGTTCGACACGGCGACTATTGTCAAAGAGGATTTCCCTCACTTGTGGCAACAATTCCGAACCAGTGGGAATCTTCACATAATTCACCCTCACAATTTCTTTATCGACTGTATATCTGTCATCCAAAGAATGGGCGAAATCCACGATTTCCTGTTCTGGTATGGCATTGTTAGCCGTATCTTTCATCCAAATCTTGTCCAAATACCTCTGTACCAAAAGAGAATTCCGGTATTCGGTCATTTCACGGTCAAAGTTCTTCTCGCGTGGAGTGAGGCGGCGTTCCGCCTCGTGCAACACCAATTTTTCCTTCACCCAATTGTCAATGAAATTGCGCACCAAGGCAAGACTGTCTTCTTTCGATATGCCGGACGGCATACCTGCTTGAACTTCAGAGGAATAAAGTTTGTATTGATACACCTGAGCCACCACTGGATCTGCCATTCTACGACAAGAAAAGCAGAGCAGAAAAGCGACGAGGGTCAACAAGAACGTTTTTTTCACTATTTCTTTAATATGGAACGGAACACATCCTCATTGAGTTTCACGGGATATTTTCTATGAAGTTCTTCCACCCACTCCTTTTCCAATTTGTCCTGATATTGGCTGATGACCACAGCACGGACCTCTTCGAAGGGTTTGTAAGGATTAAGAGTGTCTCCAGTGGCAAATTGGGACTTGATCTGTTCATAAAGGCGTTCTGTACCCACGGTATCCTCAATGGCGGCATTCCAAACCTTCACCGAATTGATTTCGTAAATCATCAATCCGTCATATACTTCGTTCACCACATCACGATATTCAGGATACTTGGTCATCAACTGCGTGCTTTCATAGCGCAATATTTTATCCTCCACGAAGTTAGGGAAGATCTGATCCAAGAAGTTCGACATGGTTCCTTTCAACTGAGCACCTTGATAACGAGAGAGGTATCGGCCGAATTCACGGGCTGTAATGGTCTGGTTTGCAAAAGTACACATTGGTTTGAGCTTTTCAATCCCCTTCAAGGAGTCAACAGCGACATGTTTCGATTGGAAAAAGTTGTCAGCCATATTCTTCTTGAAGAATTTCATCGCCGCCGCCTTACCCTTCTCCTGATAGTTGTACTCGACTTTCAATTTCTCGACCAATGATTCTTTACTTTTCTTGGAACGAGGGTCTCTTGCCAACCTGTTTTTTATCATGTACTTGAACTCATCGTTCACCGTTGTATAAATCAGAGAATCCAAACGGAGGATATGCCATCCTATCGAGGACGGGACAGGATCTGAAATCTCACCCGATTTGAGGCTTAGGGCTGCATGGACATAATTGCCGGGACGACGATTGGGCGCGAAAGGCTCCATGCGGCCGCCATTGTTTTTCGTAGCAACATCGTCAGAATACTTAGCAGCAAGACTGTCGAAAGAAATCCCTTGCCGGAATTCCTGTTTGACAAGTGCGCATTTCTTAAAGACATCTTCATGGTTGACTTTACTGTTCAGAGCACTGCTATCTTTAATAAATATCTGTGACACATAGAGTTTCGCCACTGCAGGAATCTTATCCTGCACATACACCAAATGATAACCAAATTGTGTTCGAACGGGCATGGAAACTTGGCCCACCGGGGTTGAATACGCCGCGGTTTCGAAAGGATAAATCATTTCTAAGACTGAGAAATAACCCAACTCTCCACGGTTTCCATATTGTGTTCGCTTCGTTTGCGGATTGATATGGTCTTGGGCCGACTGGTCATCGGAATAACGCACCGCTGCTTCGTTAAAATCCAGTCCATTAAGAATTTCTTCCCTGACTTTCATTATTTTATGGTAGGCTGCAAGCGTATCCTTCGGAGAAGCATCATCGGGAATAATAATCAAGATATGGGATGCGCGCACTTGATAGCGAGCGCGCTCGGTGGTTTCCTCAAGCAACTGGTCACTCACCTCTGTATCAATCAAATACTGTTGTGCATATTGATTCTTATAAGACTCCCACTCTCCCTGAAACACTCTTGCTGTGTCCAATTTCATGGCCTTGGCCTCTTGAACCTTCATTCGATAATCCGAGTAAAGTCCTAAATACTCGCGCAAGTCAGCTTCGGTAGCCTCTGACAACATGCTGTTTTTCTGATACGCTTTGATAAATTCCGACTTCGTGACAGACTCTTTACCCACTGTCATCAAGACGGGATCGTCATTCTGCGCCTGCAAAAAAGTCCACGACAGCACAACCATCAACATCGTCAAACATAATGCTTTTTTCATAATTTACTGAATATCAACAACTATAAATTAATATCTATATTTCTTTTAAATATGGCAAAGATAATATATTTTGACAATCTCTCAACTAAAAACAGATTTTTTACAGTGGAGTGTCAACAAAGTCACCTGCGGTCTGCACCCTAAACGGAAAGGCAACATGCCGCCAATTCCTTCGGAGACATAAAGTTGTTGATTATCTGACTGATACAAGCCGCCCCATTCCTTATAGAACAACGATGCCGGGGACCATTTGCCAATCTTAATCTGCGAGGCATGAATATGTCCGGACAGCGTGAGAGGGATATGGGTGTTCGGCAATATCTCCAATGCCCATTGGGATGGGGTATGCGACAACAAGATGGTGAACATGTCATCGTCACATTTTATGGTATCATAATCGGTAATACCCTCAAGCGCAGCCTTTATATTGCAGTTTTGCAAGAATATGTCTTTCCCCCAATACTCCAAACCTGCCACTGCGATTTGATCATCACCCTTGTTCAACACCACAGATTCGTTCAACAGAACTTTCCAGCCCATGGAACGTTCCATTTCTGCCACCATACGCCCACCATCCTGCGGGGTTGTCCAAGTTTCTTGGTTTCCTTTCGCACAATAATCATGATTGCCGAATACAGATATGATCCCGTCAGATGCCGAGAGCTTGGACAGGACCGGGACAAAGGGGGACAACTCTTCCGGTTCCGTGTTGACTATGTCACCCGTAAAAGCAATCAAGTCAGGATGTTCCTCATTGACACGCCGCACCACCTTCTCCATAAAAGCGGTTCTGTTGCCGTAAGAGCCAAGGTGCAAGTCGCTTAGATGCGCAATCGTATAGCCGTCGAACGATTCCGGCAAATCATCAAAATACAAATCAACATACTCGGTGTCAAACTGTTTCCAAGCAAAAGTCACCCCATAAAGAGCCCACAACGAAACCGCACATGCTACAACAAAACCCAAACGACAGACAATGGTGTACGCTTTCCTGTTCCTCCTTCCAAATAGTCTGGCAAACAATGAAAAAAGCAGAAATACAAGTTTTGGAAGTGTAAAGCAGAACAGTGAGACCACAAAAACGGTCGTTATGACGTTTGAAAACACATTGAGCAACAGCAATATTACTGAAACCAAGCCCAAAGCCGTCGGGAGTATGAAAAGAATGCGCCAAATCAGCGGAAGTTTTCGTAAAAAGGTTTTGTAAATGTACTTGTCAGGTACTAAGAACAAAGCAAGGGAGACGTATAAGACAAATTTCATTTTATGACTATAACTTAGACTATAACTTAGACTATAACTTAGACTATAACTTAGACTATTGAGTTATACTGTCTTTGGCGCGGCTGGTGGTGACCAGAAAGACGCCGAAAATGACCAACAACAAGGCTATAGGTTTATTCCATGTAAAGATGTCCTGTCCGATGGCAATGGCCAGAGCCGCCGTAATGATGGGTTGCAAATTGCTGTACATGCTGACCGTTGTGGGGCGGATATGGCGCAGTGCGACGGGCAGGAGATAGTAAGCCAGCACCGTGGCGAAAAGCGCGACAATGCCCATGTTGACGTAGGCCATGGCAGGAGCTGTACCCATGAGAATCGGAGAATCTTTCACGGTGGGGATGGCGAGCGGGAGGCTCAGGACGGCACTGAACAAGAACATCCACTTCATCATGGTCACGGGCGAGTATTTCGGGGAGATGGCGCGGGTAATCAGGAGGTAAGTGGCGTAGAACAAGATATTCACGAAACAGAGCATGGCGCCAATGTTGCTGTAATGCGCATCGCCGTGCAGCGAGAACAGGATCATCATCAGTGCACCCGCAATGCCGAAAAACACGCCCATGGCTTTACGTGTTGTGATGGGTTCTTTGAGGAACAAGGCCGCCATCAGCATCACCACCAACGGCGACATAGCCGAAATCAGGGATACGTAAGTAGGTGATATATAGCGCATTGCTTCCGCAAAAGCCCAAAGCGTACCATAGAGACTGACCGCGCCAAAAACAATCATCCACATATCGCGCTTGGCGACCTTCTCACGGGGCGTAAACAACGAAATGATCCAGAAACCCGCCGCCCCGACCACCAGCCGCAACGCAGTATAAGCCTCCGGGGTGATGTACTCCGGCACCACCGCCTTCGAGCAGTTCGGGTTGACCCCAAAGATGATATAGACGGTGAGCACCGCGAGGTGCCCGATCCATTTCTTGTTTAATTCAGAATTCATAATGCATAATGCATAATTTTAGGGTGCAAAGATAGTATTTTTTCGGCTGTTGGCTATTGGCTGTTGGCTGTTGGCGATAACTATGACTATAACTATAACTATGACTATAACTATTGATTTGTATTCCGATATTTGAATTGTTACAAGCTACTAATCACGATTCACAAATCACGATTCACACGTCAAACGTCTTACATCTCACATCAAAAAAGACGCCAATAATGACGTCTTTCCTATAAAATATCTCACAAGCGCTGCAAAGCCGATAGCTAATAGCTAAAAGCCAACAGCTGAACTTAGTTTTTCATCGCGGCGATCTCCTTGACGGCCTGGATGCAGGCGTCGATGTCGGCCTCGGTGTTGAAAGCGCCGATGCTGAGACGCACCGTACCGTCAATGTCGAGGGTGCCGAGACACTTGTGCACCAGCGGGGCGCACTGCAGACCCGTGCGGCAAGCGATGTCGTAATCCACATCCAGCATGGTGCCCACGTCCATGGCCTCGAAGCCCTTGATGTTGATGGAGAGCACCGGATTCTGGTTCTCCACAGAGGTTGCGCAGTAGATGATCACGCCGGGGACGTCCTTGATGCCGTCGCGGAGACGCTTCCACAACGCCATCTCCTGATTGTGGATATTCTCGATACCTTTCTCGGTGATCCACTTCACGCCAGCGTGCAGACCGCTGATACCCAACATGTTGATGGTACCGGCTTCCAAACGGTAGGGATATTCCTCAAGGTGGTCACGAACGGCGGATTTCACGCCGGTGCCGCCGAAGCGGGTGTGGCGCACCTCAACACCTTCACGCACGTAGCTGCCCCCGATACCGGTGGGTCCCATCAGGCACTTGTGACCCGTAAAGGCGTATGCATCAACGTTATAGTCAATCATGTCCATCTTCACCGCACCGGCGCCTTGGCTGCCATCGACCACGAAGGTGATGCCGTGTTCCTTGCAGACCTTGCCAATCTCTTTGATAGGCTGCACCGTGCCGATGACGTTGGAGCATTGCGTGCAGACCACCATCTTGGTGTTCGGACGGATGGCTTCTTCAAACTGCTCCGGATGTACGTAGCCGGCCGCATCGAACGGAAGGTAGGTCACTTCGATAATGCCTTCCTTCTCAAGATGATAGAGCGGACGAAGCACGGAGTTATGCTCCAGCATCGTGGTGATGACATGAGAGCCTTTCTGCGCCAAGCCCTGGATCAGGATATTCAGGGAATCGGTAGCGTTATAGCTGAACGTCAGACGTTTTTCATCCGTGCCGCCGTTAAAGAGCTTTGTGAGCATCCGGCGGGTTTCAGTCAGAACCTCACCCGTCTCAATGCCGGCGTCATAGCCCGCACGTCCGGGGCTCACACCATGAACACGATAGAAATGATCCATAAACTCGTAAACCTCATTCGGTTTCGGGAAAGATGTTGCTGAATTGTCTAAATATATCATATTCTTTATGTTTTGAATTTTCTAAGCGGCAAAGATACACTTTTTTTGGACTTGAGACTCAGGACTTGAGACTTGAGACTTAGGACTTTGGAGATGAGATACTTCCGTCCATTATTCGTCAGCATGGTTGCCTTCCAAGATTTTTTGGAATAACGGATTAAAAAGGGGAGCTTCGACGAGGACTTGGTTGTGGGTCACGGGATGGTCGAAGTAGAGCCGGCGGGCGTGCAGACAGATGGAGGCATCGAGTTCGGGGCGTTTGGCGCCGTACTTGAGGTCCCCTTTGATGGGGTGTCCGATGTGCGAGAGTTGTGCCCGGATCTGGTGATGGCGGCCGGTGTGCAGCTCCACTTCCAACAACGAATACCGTTCCGAATGCGCTAACAAAGTATAGTCCAGTTCAGCATATTTCCAACCTTCCTTCTCTGTATCAGAAATATACGACTTATTTTTCTCGGCATTCTTGAACATATAGTTCACCAATTTCCGTTGCGGAATCTCCGGGATGCCCTCCACTATCGCCCAATAGAACTTGTGCATCTCGTGCGCCTTCAACAGTTTGTTCATGCGGTCGAGGGCCTTGGAGGTGCGCGCAAAGGCAATCGCACCGCTCACCGGCCGGTCGATGCGATGGATGAGGCCGCAGAAGACGTTGCCTTCCTTCTGCTTCTGCACGCGGATATAGTCGCGCACTTTCTCCACCAGCGGTTCCGCACCCGTGTCATCACCCTGCGCCAGTTCCCCGGGCAGTTTGTTCATAATAACCAGGTGGTTGTCCTCGTAGAGAATGCGTTTGGTAAATTCCTCTCGGGTCTCAGTACTGTTCTGACTCATTCGGGAAGGTATTTTCTTTCACATCGGAGATATAGTGCTCGATGGCACCCACAATCTCCTCGCTCAGGTTGAGATAGCGACGAAGGAAACGCGGGGTGAACTGCTGCGTGATGCCCATCATGTCGTGGAAGACAAGCACCTGGCCGGAAGTGTGGCGGCCGGCACCGATGCCGATGGTCGGGATTTCCAGACTATCCGTCACCTCTTTGGCGAGGGAAGCGGGGATCTTCTCCAACACCAGTCCGAAGCAGCCGTGCTCTTGCAACAGTAGCGCGTTTTTGCGAAGCTGCTCGGCCTCTTCCTCGGAAGTGGCGCGCACAGCGTAAGTACCGAATTTATTGATGGATTGCGGAGTCAAACCGAGGTGACCCATCACGGGGATGCCCGCGCTGAGGATACGGTCAATGGACTCGATGACCTCCGAGCCGCCCTCCAGCTTGATGGCGTCGGCACCGGACTCCTTCATGATGCGGATGGCCGAGTTGAGGGCCTCCTTGGAGTTGCCCTGGTAGGTGCCGAACGGCATATCCACCACCACGAGAGCACGCTTCACGGCACGCACCACCGACGAGGCGTGGTAGATCATCTCGTTGAGCGTGATGGGCAGCGTGGTCTTGTAACCGGCCATCACATTGGCGGCGGAATCGCCCACCAAAATCACGTCTATCTTGGCCATATCCAGCAACTTGGCGATGGAATAGTCGTAGGCGGTTAACATCGCGATGCGCTCGCCCTGGGAACGCATCTTCATCAAAGTGTTCGTCGTCACCTTCGTGACATCCGTGGATAAATACTGTGACATTTCTTTCAAAAATTATGGCGGCAAAAATATAATTTTTTAGGCAAAAGGCAATAGGGACAATAAGACGCGTGATGTATGACTTGAGACTTGAACTCTGAACTTTGAACCTTAAACAAACTTCACCACGCTCTTCATCGTCTCCATCTCCTCCATGTTGATGAGGATGTTCTCGCTGAGAAAGTCGTTGACCGGCTTCATCACGCGGAAGACGTGCGCGATGCGCTGCGCGTAGTCGTCGCGGCAGAGGTCCTTAGGTTTCAACATGCACGACATGGCATAGTCCTTGCAGGTGAGGTATTCTGGGTGCGGCGAGTCTTTCGGCAGACCGTTGGGGATGCGTTTGTAGTGTTCCTGCCCGATGGTGGGTACCAGCTTCTTGAGCTCGGGTTCCTCCACAAGTTTCACGAAATCAGCCATTTGTTCAGCGACAGCACTGCGCAGCTGGTGCATTTCCTTCGTGGGAAGCCACCACACGCCGCTCGCTAACATCACCTGCTCCGGCTCGATCTGGATGTAGTAGCCGCCCCAGTAGGCCTTCTTGCCGTACTGGTTCATGTACGCCCCGAGATGTCCTTTGTAGGGCGTTTTGTCGGGCGAGAAGCGGATGTCGCGGTAAATGCGGTAGGTGCAGTCCTTCGGGGTGAGTCCGGCAATGGACTCGTCGAACTCCCCTATCGCTGCTATCACATTCTCCACCAGCACGTTAAACTGTGCCCACGCCGCATCGTACATCTCCCGATGCGCCTTGAACCACTCGCGGTTGTTGTTGGGGATCAGCTCGCGGAGGAACGTGAAGAGTGTTTCGTTGGGATGATCCATCTTTTATCGTTTTAGGTTATCTCATGTATCGCGGACTCCGCAATCCGAAGCAGTTTCCGGCTTCAAGCCCCACACTGCGGCTATCGCCTTGTGTGGGGTTAATTGCGCTATCGCGCGTTTTGCCTCTTCGAGGCTGCTTAAGGAAGTAGTTTTAGTTTTATATTACTACCCCGCCCTTCGGGCACCCCTTCTTAAAGAAGAGGAAAGGTCCTTCGACCGATTTTTTCGTTTAACTGCTAACTACTAACTACTAACTACTAACTGATTTCAGTTTCTCCACTACCATCGGCCGATCCTCGGCATACGTCACGCCGAACCATTCGGACTTGGTGGGGAGGACGCGCACTCTCGCGGCACCGCTGGCCATCACGGCGGAGACGGCGTCGGGAATCGGGAACTCGGCCTTGATGTTGCCTTCGTTGTCCTTCAGGAACTGAGCGAACATCTCGCCCAATGTGTCGAAGAAGCGCGGGGAGAAGCCCCAGAAGTTCATGGAAACGGGCTCCTCGCCGGTGAGCGGGGTGACCACGCCGTCCTCGTCGTTCTGGATGCCGTGGCCTGTGCGGGCAATCTTGCGCATCTCCTTGACAATCGTCAGGTAGCCGTTGCCATCGACTTGGCAGACACCGCGTGAGACTGTGCCGTTCTCCGACAAGGTCTTGTCCAAACGGTAGCCGACCATCGCAAAAGCGGTAGGGTCGTTGGCTGTGACGTCGCGCAAGTAGTCGCCCAAGATCTGGAAGGGTTCCTTGCCGTAGAAGTCGTCGGCGTTGATCACCGTGAAGGGTTCCTTGATAGCATCTTTTGCCACCAAGATGGCGTGTGCGGTGCCGTAGGGTTTCACGCGCTCGGGATTCACGGAGAAGCCGGCGGGCAGCATGTCCAATTCCTGGAAGACGTACTCCACCGGGATGACGTTCTTGTATCTCGGCAGGATGTACTCCTGGAAGTCGGCCTCCATGCTGCGGCGGATGACGAGCACCACTTTGCCGTAGCCGGCTTGCGCGGCGTACTTCACGGAGTAGTCGAGGATGGTTTCACCATTCGGACCCATCTGGTCCAGTTGTTTCAGTCCGCCGTAGCGGCTTCCCATGCCGGCGGCGAGGATTAATAGGGTTGGTTTCATTTTTAAGGGTTATGGGTTATGGGTTATTGATGTTGACAGTTTTAAGGTTATGGATAGGGTTAAGGGTGGATGTAGGGGCGAATAATTATTCGTCCCTACGAGGATTACATTAACATCACATCGGTTTGATGCGGCGGGCGAGGCGGGCGCAGAGGCCGGGGAAGAAGCGTTTGATGTGGGCCATGACGAGTTCGGAGCTGCCGACGAGCTGCTCGCGTTTCTCCTTGGCGATAGCATTGAAGATGATACGGGAGGCCTTCTCGGGGGTGATGCCGCCGGCTTGGCCCGCGTCCATCTTTCCGTGCTTGCGGCCGTCTTTCTCCAACGAATTGACGGAGATGTTGGTCTGCACGCGGCCGGGCGTGAGGATGGTGACACGGATGCCGTCCTTATAGTTCTCCGCCGCCACGGTCTCAAAGAAGCCGTAGAGGGCGTGCTTCGCCGACGAGTATGCGCAGCGCAGCGGGAACCCAAAGAGTCCGGCAATGCTGGTGGTGACGGCCAGCTGTCCCCCACCCTGCTCGATCATCTTGGGCAGCACGGCCTTGGTGAGGATGACCGGTGCGTAGAAGTCGATGTCCATCACCTTGCGGATGACGGCCATGTCGGTCTCCACGGTGGTGCCGCGCTGGCTGATGCCGGCGTTGTTGTAGAAGACATCGATGCGCCCGTAGGCGTTGAGGGCGTCGGCGGCGAGTTGCGGCAGCGCGTCGGTCTGCCCGAGGTCAAACGGCAGGCAGGTCACGTCTTTGGCGCCCAGTCGCAGACACTCCTCGCGCACCTGCTCCAGCAGATCGGGTTCCAATGCCGTGAGGATCAGTCGAGCCCCCGCTTCCGCAAAGCGGAAAGCAGTCTCCTTGCCGATGCCGGAGGAGGTGCCGGTGATCCAGACGACTTTGTTGGTATAGGTGTTTTTCATAAAAGTGTTTTTTCAAAACAATTATGGCTTATCCATAATTTGGATGAAGCCGTTGAATGTCGCGCCCCAGATGCGGTGTTCCTTATCCTGGGTTAGTTGCATGATATAGCCGCTGGGCAGGTTGGAGTTTTCCGTGGTGTACGCCTCCCAACGATCTTTCGCCACATCGTACATGAACAGACCGATATTGTTCACGGATATCCAAATCTGATTCCGATATTCATCGTAGAGCATGTCATTGCTTGCTTCTGTCTCCAAGACCTTGGTCCAATTTGGCGCATAATGATGCCATTTCCCTTTGGTGTCCAACTTGTACAAACCTCCTTTGCTCTCTTTGTATGCGTAAAAATAGAACCATATATCTCCTTCATCGTCCTGATAAGCACAATCAATATTGTTCTTGCCCAATGGTGTATTGCTTGAACGATAGTCTGTCCATTTCTGACCGTCAAACATGGCATTACCCGAAAAAGTGCCCACCCATTGCCGATCTTGCTTATCGACATAGAAACTCAAGACCTTGTTGGTGGGGATTCCGCTGTTCAAGGAATCCATCACCGTCCATATGACACCGTCATACTTGCAGATGCCGTCCCAACTGGTAATCCACACGTTGTTGAATCGGTCAACAAAAAGATTCCGTCCCCAATAGACAGGCGAGTTCAGGGTGTCAAAACGGGTCCATTCGCCATCTTTAATCCTGAAAACATTCCACCCCTGGATAATCCAAACAGCATTATCTTTATCTGTAAGCAGTTCAAAAATCGGGAAGGTCTGCGTTGAATCGTAAAGAGAGCTGGTCAGTGGTGAATTAGAATAGGTGTAAAGGGTTTTCTTATTGCCAGATAGAGAGACAAGTCCATTGTCCGTACCCATCCATACTGTGCCGGTGCTGTCCACCGTCACCCCTCGTGACATTCTGGAAACTTTGCTAGGCAATCGGCCATTCGAAGTTGTGTAAAGTCGAAAAGTGTAAGACAAATCCTTCGGGTCGCTGCCATCGGTTATCGGTTCCGGTGGATTGGAAAAGGTCTCGAAAGGGGACACTTCCTCTCCGTAAAACGTTCCGTCCGAGAACGTCAATTGGTAGGAGACAGACACAAGCTCTCGTGTCTGCGATTGGAATTCCGTTTCGCGTGACTCTGCAGGCATCCACAAAGTGCTGTTGACAGCCTTCTGGAGTTCTAATTTATCAGATGAGACATTGGTCTTATTGTCTGCGCTGAGTAACTGCGCATGGCCTGTTGAATCCACCAGAATCTGCACAATAATCACCCCATTCGCTTGTTTCAACTCATTGGCATTGAAAGCTTTGCTCATTCTTTCCCATGCATCCGGAAGCGGTTTAACTCCCAATCTTCCATCATCCAAGACGAAGGAGGAAACCTTGATCGGATAATGCTCTGGATAAAGGTGCTGGGCGGAAACAGCGTATATGCAAACCAGCAATGTCAGGAGAAAAGCGAAACGTCTCATACTTTATTTATTTGACGGCAAAAGTACAAAAAAATTCTTCTTATGTCGAAAAATATCCGCACCCCAAGAAAGCAAACCTCTTTGGTCCTAATTCAGCCATCTTTCTATACTCCCATAATCTCCAACATCTCCGCCGGAGTCACCACTGTAGGCACTTTGGGGAAATGTTTGGTGTTTCCCGTCACAAGAAATGAACCTTCCTTGGACATGGCCACTTCAAAAAAGACAATGTCGTCTGCATCGGTGAATGGGAAATCTGTGGCTCTACGTCCCGCCCAACAACCATTATCAATTATCAGGTCAAGCATATTCAGGATATCATCCTCACGTAGATTGAACTTGTCACGATTCAGGACCTCCTGATATTCTAGAAGAATTTCGTCGTTGAACAAAGGGACGATACGACCCTTCACCACCTGTTCCAACACTTTAACGGTGGCAGAGTCCGAATTATGTGTAATCATGGCTGACACCAGAACATTGGTGTCGAAAACGGCAAAATATTTCATTATTTGTTTCTGGTTTTGTCAATCTCTTCGTTAATTTCTTCCAAAGTCAGTTCCGGCGTATTTCCATTCTCGGCCCATTCCCGCATATTGCGGAATGCAGCCATCCTTTCGGCGGCCGATTTTTTCTCATCGGCTCGGATTTCGAAAGGGATACACCTGCGCTGCACGACTGTTCTCGCAAACACGTTAATAGCGGTGTTCACGCTCATGCCGAACTCTGAGCACAACGCCTCAAATACGGTTTTCAATTGTGAGTCCATTCTCACTGTCATAGACACTTGCGACATTTCAATATGATTTAAATTTACACCGCAAAGATACAAAATTATTTCATACAGCAATCATCATGGCGAAAAATTAAATCATAAAATAGAATAGGTCCGATCAACACCCCATCATTCAGCATTCAACATTCAGCATTCAGCATTATAGCGCCCGATACACCACCACCGGTTCCTCATCATCCGTCTCCACGGTGAACGCATCGCCCACCGCCTCGTTCAAACTTCCCTCCCACAACCAGTTGAAAGAACGGTTGTTGACAGGATATTTCAGCCCGCTGAAGGAAAGTTTCGTGTGCAAGTTGCTCGGGAAGACGGAGACCTGCAACCCCAGAACAGAACGGAACATGGACGTACCGCGCATCACGTTGAACACGCCGTGCTCGGTCAGCATTGTAAGGTTCATGGTTTCGGAACACATCACTAATATGCTCAGGTTGGCGATGAAATGATCCTCGCGCAGACCACCGCAGCCCATCAGCAACACGTCATTGTATCCATTGGCTATGCAATATTTTAACGCCTTTTGTAGGTCGTTGTATTCCTCGCTGCGGTCTGCGTGATAAGGGATATTGTGTCGCGACAATTCCTCGCGATCCATCGAATCCCCGTCACCCACGATGACATCTGGTATAATGTTTATAGACAATAACTTCTGAAACGCACCATCACAACAAATGATGCGCTTCATTTTCCGTAACAACCGTATTGACAGTTCAGACGAAGGGACCTCACCGTTGGCTACAATTGCCGTGGTGAAATGCTCGAACTCCTTCAGCCAGAACGCTATATGAGATTGATTCATGTCTAAATCCAAAATAGAACCCAAACCAACCACTAATTATCCATTATCCATTATCCATTATCAATTATCAATTGATTAGATCCATCTCACAATATTGAAGTCCTGATCGTGCGGCAGCAACTCGTGGTTGGGGATGACGCGGACCGCGCAGTCCCACACGCCGATGCGCTGCGCAGCCTCGCAACAGACAAACGTGTAGATGCCATCACGCTCCGTTTCGAACACGAAAGGCACTTTGAACTCCAACTTGGGTCTCCGGCCATGATCCTCAGCCGTGACAAACACCATCTCCACTTTCACATCCTGGGGACGCAACGACCCGAGACGCATCTCCAAACGACATTGCATACGGTCGCCCACGCAATAGGTGTTCTTGTCGTTCTTGGGATAATCCACACCGACACATTCGATGTCGTTCCAGCCGGCAAGGACATTTTCACGCCATTTGAGCAGAATCCGGACATTTTCGTTGTCATTGGCACTCAACAGGCGGCTTCTGTTCATCAATTTATGATAGAACTTGCGGTAATAGTCGTCCAACTGGCGCTTCATGGTGAAATGCGGGGAAATCTGGGTGAAGCATTTTTTCATCATGGCGACCCACTCGGTGGGAATGCCTTGCGCATCACGATTGTAGAATGCCGCTGTAATCTGCTCTCCGATAATGTTATAGAGCGTTTCAGCATCCAATTCGTCCTGCAAACGGTTGTCCTGATAAGTGATCTGCTCTTTGAGCGCCCAGCCGGCACCGGGGACATAACCCTCGGCCCACCAGCCGTCCAACACGCTGAGATTCAGCACTCCGTTCATCACGGCTTTCTCACCGCTGGTACCGGAAGCCTCCAGCGGACGGGTCGGCGTGTTCATCCAGACATCGCAACCCGACACCAACTTCTTGGCCAGGATCATGTTGTAGTTCTCCACGAAGATGATCTTGCCGATAAATTCGGGACGACGGCTCAGCTCGATGATGCGTTTGATGAGATCCTGACCGGCCTTGTCGTGCGGGTGCGCCTTGCCGGCGAAGATGAACTGCACCGGCTTCTCAGGATTGTTGAGCAACGCCTTGAGTTTCTGCTCGTTCATAAAGAGCAGATGGGCGCGTTTGTAGGTGGCGAAACGACGGGCGAAACCGATGGTGAGCACATCATCGCGCAGCGCCTTGAGGGTGGCCTCAATGAGCGCGGGCGACTCGTTGCGGGTGCGCATTTGCTCAGCCAGCATCTCCTTGATGGCCGTCATCATCTCCTGGCGCAACTCCTGCTTGATGAGCCACAGGTCGGCGTCAGGGACGTCGTTTATCTTCTTCCATACCAGCGGATTGGAGCAATCCTTGGTCAAACCTTCGCCAAAAATGCTGCGATGCAATGTCTGCCATTTCTTGTGCGCCCATGTCGGGTAATGCACGCCGTTGGTGACATAACCGATGTGCGATTCTTCTGCGAAACGCCCCTCATAGAGGTCGGCGAACATCTCTTGCGACACGCGGCCGTGAATGCGGCTCACCCCGTTGATTTCCTGGGAGAAACGGCACGCGAGGATGCTCATCGAGAACTTGTCGAAGGTGTTTCCGTCGTGTCTGCGGCCGAAGCCCATGAACGTCTCCCAACTTACATTGAACTGCTGGGAATAGGTGGCGAAATAGGTGCGCATCAGATCCTCTGTGAAGGCATCGTGACCGGCGGGCACTGGCGTGTGGGTGGTGTAAAGCGACGAGGCTTTCACCAACTCGACCGCCATCTGACGGTTCACATGCTCGTTCTGCATCACTTGCAGGATGCGTTCCAGATTCAGGAAGGCGGCATGGCCTTCGTTGAGATGGAAGATGGTCGGGGTTTCGCCGACGGCCTTGAGCATACGCACGCCGCCGATACCGAGCAGAATCTCCTGTTTGAGACGGTTTTCAACATCGCCGCCGTACAAGGTGGCTGTCACGCCGCGATCCTCCTGCCAGTTCTTATCAAAGTCTGTATCAAGGAGATAGAGCGGAATACGACCGACATCCACGCGCCAGATGCGGGCGTAGAGGTTACGACCAGGCATCGCCACGCTGACCATGAGCCAGTTGCCATCCTTGTCCTTGTAGGGCTTGATGGGCAGTTTGGAGAAGCTTTGCGGCGGGTAGAGGTTGACCTGCTCGCCATACGCGGAGATCTGCTGCTGGAAATAGCCATAGCGGTAGAGAAGACCCACGCCAAGCATGTTCACGTTGCAGTCACTGGCCTCCTTGAGGTAGTCGCCAGCCAACATGCCGAGGCCGCCGGAGAAAATCTTCAGCTCGTTGCTGATACCGAACTCCATGCTGAAGTAAGCGATACGTTCCTCCTTGCGGTTGCACGGTTCCTGCATATAGGCCGTAAACCGTTCATAGACACTTTTCAACTTACTGATATACTCATCATTATGAGCAAAATTCTCCATTCTTTCCAGCGGCAGCAGTTGCAACATGTGGACGGGGTTTTCTTCGCATGCCTTCCAAAGGGAGGGACCCGCAATTTCCTCAAACAGTTCGCGGGCCTCGAACGTCCAGCTCCACCACAAATTCTCCGACAGTTTCTCCAAAAGACGCAGCTGCTCAGGCAGATGGGATTTCACAGAGACACGGTGCCAATCCGGCTTCTCCACTTGGAGTTCCTGCACCATCACGCCCACATTGGAGGTCTTGTTCTGGTATTGCGCGTAACGCTCGCCACTCTTGCCCAACGCGATGTCGTATGTCTTCTCGTAATTGGCGAAAAGATGCGTCCACAGGGCTTTTTCAGCGATATTGACCGCCGTCTTGCGGATGTCGGCCATGGCTTGAGGGGTACAATGGTTGTAGAACAGAATTTGGTCCGCGATGGCCTTCACCACCTCATCGTCATTGTGGTCGGTGCGCTGAATCACACTGACACTCTGCTGCTGGGTGAAGTGCTCCTGCACCCACGCACCGAAACCGGCCAAAGAGGTTGTGATGGTCGGGATACCGAACGCGATGCTCTCCAACGGCGTATAACCCCATGGTTCATAATAAGATGGGAACACCGAGAGGTCGAAGCCAATCAGTAAGTCATAGTATTTCATGTTGAAGATGCCATCCTCGCCGTCCAAATAGACAGGGGCAAAGACAATCTTCACATTTTGTTCAGGACTGTTATGTAATCCGTTATTGTTCAGCTCGTTGAGAATAGGGTCATGGTAGGGATCGTGAAGCACATGGGTCACGAAACGGTCGGACATGGGCACTCCGCTCACGGGCTGGGTCATCTGGGCGGCCAACTCTTCCTGACGACCGCTATGACCGGCGGGAACGGTGAGGAAGGCTACGACGGTGCGATCCGGATTGGCTTCAGCGACCTTTGCCAAGCTCTTTATAAACACATCGATACCCTTGTTCTTGAATTCGTAGCGACCACTGTTAATGACCAGCAAGGCGTCGTCTGGAATCTGGGTCTGGATCAGCGTGGAGGCCACCTGCAAAAGCCGCTCGCGGGCAGCCTTGCGCTTACGGTCAAACTCTTCGCCCTTAGGCACAAAAGCATTCTCGAAACCGTTGATGGTGATCACATCGGCGGGTCTTTCGAAGAACGCCGCGCACTCACGATTGGTGATCTCGCTCACCGTGGTGTAAGCATCCGCGTGCTTGGCCGACAGCGACTCCAACGAAAACTTGGACTGCACCCCGAAGCGTTGAGCCGTATCAAACGGATTATATTGCTGGATATCAGCGTATAGCGGAAGACCGTTCCCGGCGATGCAACGGCCGAGGACGGTGGCGTGGGTGGTGAACACCGTGGCAATCTGCGGGGCCACAGATTCGAGGTAGAGAATACCCGTACCCGTCATCCACTCATGGAAGTGCGCCACGATTTTGTCCATCGAGCTGCAATAAAAGTTGTAGAAACTTTCTATCACGCGACCAGCAGCATAGCCAAACAACGCGGGCTCGATATAATCCCACTGTCCGGAAATCGAATCCAGTTTGTAACGAAGCCAGAATTTGGTCAGAATCTCGTTCTTTTTCTCAAAAAAGCTGGTAAAATCCACCAAAAAGACAATCGGGGAACCCACAATCTGCCATCTTCCGATGCGCACTTTCAGACCGTCGCGAGCGACAATGTCACGCCAGTTCTTGAAAAGTGTGGGATCCTCCACGAAATCGTCGTTATATTCTTTCGGAATGTCAGGGCCAATGCAGATGTAGTGATCATGATAGTTGCCCACCACGGTGGCCGCTTTGGTGGAAAGGACGGTGTAAATGCCGCCCACTTTGTTACAAATCTCCCAGGAAGTTTCAAAAAGGTAATCGCTATACTTCTGATTCATAAATAATTAAGGCAAATTTATCAATTCAAAAAACAAGTTGCAAATGTAACAAAAAATAGGCAATATCGCAAAAAATAGTATCTTTCCTCTAAAAATCTTTCTCAGAACAGCGGGGAAGCCTGAAAACACTGACAGGAGAAAACAAAGAGGACACACCACCCCTTACCCGTGCTTTGCACAGGTGTCGGAGTTTCAGCATATTTTCCTCTACGAGCTCAAGCGCTCAAACCGGCATCCATAGCCGCATGAAGCGTCAGCCAGTTTGCAAGCACGGTGTCAGAAGCACCACAAAGATAATGACCTTACAACATGCGGTATATATCGTACGGTCACAGGGTGACCGGGGCGATATCTTTCGAGAAGTCCCTGTAAGGGACGTTGTCGTGGAGGACGAACCAAACCGTGGCAAGGATCTTTCTGGCGATGGCGACCCTGACCTTCATCTTGCTTTTCTTTCTGACCATTACCTGCTGGTAGCTGAAGCGGTTGAAGAAGCATCCCTGCGTTTTGGCGGCCGCCCAGGCGCATTCGATGAGTGTCTTGCGGAGGTACTTGTTGCCGTGGGTGATTTTCCTGTACAGGATCTTGCCTGCGCTCTCCTCGTTGCGCGGTCTGAGTCCGCACCACGACACCAAGTGGGCCGCATCTTCAAACGATGACATGTCAGTGCCCACTTCTGCGATGATGGCCGTGGCGGAACGGAGCTTCACACCGGGGACAGTCAGCAGGTTGTCCAGCTGTACGGGAAAGAACTTGCGGCAGAGCGCCTCCATCTTCGACAGGCATTCGTCCTTGTGCCGCCGCGCCAACTCGATTTCCTCTTTGAGCTGGCGGATGGTGTCGGAGTCGGCGGGGCCGACCACGCCGGTGAGCGATGCCCTGATCACCTCGCGACCCCACTTGTTGACGGTGCGGCCGTGTATGGCTTCCGTCAGCCGCTCGGGGTCGGACACCCCCTGGGAGAGCAGCTCCACCACGTTCGTGTAGATCTTGCTGTCCGTGCTGGAGACGTAGTTGCTGATGCGGATGTTGCATCGCTGCAGGGCGTTGTCCAGCTTTGCCAGCTTGCGCGTGATGTCGCCAGTGAGGTCGTAGCTGCGCCGGTTGTATTGCCGCAGCATCTGAACCAGCTCCCCAGGGACATAACTCCCCCGTATCAACCCCTTGAGCAGGCACGTGGCTATCCACTCCGCATCCTTTGTGTCGCTCTTGCGGCCAGGGAGCTGCTTGATGAAGTACGGGTTGACCAGCTTCAAGTCGAAATAGGGGTCGAGCACCCGCCACACCGGCAGCCAATAGATGCTGGTGCTTTCCATGGCCACCTCCTGCACCCCATTGGAATGCATCACTTCGGCCATCTGCTCCAGCTCGGGGGTCAGCACCCCGAACTTGTTCTGATAAATAATTCCATCCTCGTTGAGGATACACACAAAAATGCTACTTTTCTTGTTTTCCGCAGATTATTTCTCAAAACAATCGGGGTGGGTGCTAAACATAGCATCCACCCCGATTCTTTTCGTCTGATGAGCAGGATCCCTGCTCTATATGTTCCTTCCGCGCCAGCTTCTTGTTTCCGGGCCAAGAAGAGTAGGTCATGCCCTTATTCTCCTCATAGATGTTACCCATCACGCAGTTGGAGAAGGTGAGGCCATTAGCGGTCACATGATAGTTGGAGAAGTCGTATTGATCAGTGTCCCAGTTAATCGGGATGTAAATCTTCATACCGTAGCCGAGGCTACCGCTGATGTTCACGTTAGTCAACGTCAGGCGGGTCTCGCCATCAGTGGACAGGGCGGCATCATCAATTTCTTCACCAGCATTGAGAATATTGCAGTTGGTCAGATAGCTGCCACCGTTGGTCGGACGCTCGGAGTCGATGTCAAGGCCGTCCCAATAACCGTTTTCATTGTGCTCACCGCGGAAAACCACCGGTTGGCTAGCCGTGCCGTTGACCTGGATCAGCGCATTGTCTTCCACATCCACTTCTTGATGGTAGGGCATCACAAACTCCACACCTGCGTTAACAACCATGATGGCCGTGCCACCCACATGAACACCTGATTTCAACAAATAAGGGACACCCTGGTTGGTGTAGGTGACCGTCACGTTATCCTCATCAAGCCAATAGTTGTCAACCTCAATCATATTGTTTGTGTTGTTAGTATAGGTGTTACCGGCACCGAGATTATTGACCTGTTTATGATTGGTCAATAGAACAGGACACTTGGTGTTTTTGACGGTATTGTTCTCAAATGCGGAAAAACTGCCACCTACAAATACACCATAATTTGTCGCACCATTGATCACACAATGCTTCATGGAAAGTTTGCCGTTAATCTCCACCACTTCGTCGTAGCTACCACCATTAATGAAGTTGACATACTCGAACTGGTTGTCACTGCGGTTGGAGTTGACCACCACATCATCCCATGCGCCGATGTTCTGGTTATTGGTCGGACCGGTGAGGGTAATGGGTTTGTCGGCCGTACCTACCATACGCAGACCAGCGTTTTCTTCCACCGTGATACCGCTATTGGTGCTCGCAAACATAATCGTCACACCAGGTTCGATGGTCAGCAGGGCATTGCCTTCCACATAGAAACGGCCATCGACGATGTAGTCAACCCCTGCGCCACGATCGGGCCAGGTGGTATTGGCGCTGATGCTGCCAGAAACCGTCACAGCGTTGTCGGTACCGCCGCCACCACCGCCGGGAGTGTCACTGAACATGGCCGTGAAGGTGGCGTTACCGTCCACTATGATCGTGCGCGGATTGTCGGCATTGCCGTCATTCCAACAGTTAAAATAGTAGCCGGCAGCAGGTATGGCCGTGATGGTGACCGTCTCGCCGCTCTTGTAGCTACCGCCACCGGTGACAGTACCCCATTCTGCATTGTTGGACTTCACCGTGATGGTGTAACTTTTCTTACAGCCCGTCATGGCCAGCACGACCAGGAGAGCCAAAGCTGAAATCTTAATCAATCTTTTCATTGTCAAAATATGTTTATGAATAAAAAATGAATTGTCCAAAATTGTGGGTGCAAAAATACAATTTTTGAGATTTGAAAAAAATCGTTTGTAAAAATTGTATCTTTGCGCCGACAAATTTAAGAGGATGAATATCTATAAGGCTGATTTACACACCCATACACTTTTCTCTCCGTGCGGTGATCTGGACATGACCCCGGAGAACATCATCTCCATTGCGCTGGAGAAGGGGCTCGATGTGATCGCCATCACCGACCATAATGCCACGCGGCACTGCCGTCTGGCCGAGCACTACTCGCACAACCGCGACATTTTCGTGCTCTGCGGCGCGGAGGTGACCACCAAGGAGGAAGCGCACTGTCTGGCTTATTTCGGCGACCACGAATCATTGGACAAGTTCCAAGCTTACCTTGACGAACACCTCCCGAACATCCCCAACGACCCTGACATTTTCGGCGACCAGGTGCAAATTGACGAAGAGATGAACATCGTGTATGAGGAACCGCGCTTATTGACCTCCGCCATTGACCAGAATGTCAACCAGATCGCGGACAAAGTCCACGAATTGGGCGGATTGTTCGTGCCCGCGCACATCGACAAGATGAAGAACAGCCTCATCGCGCAATTGGGCTTCATCCCGTTCGACTTGGACTATGATGCGGTGGAACTCTCCAAGCACGGCAACAAAGACGAGATCTTGAAAGTCCACAAATATCTGAAGAACAAGATGTTCACCAGAAGCTCGGACGCTCACATACCCGACGTGATCGGCACTGCGCCCTGCTACCTGAAGATGGAAACCCGCAGCTTCGAGGAAATCCGCAAAGCGTTGCATGGAGAGGACGGAAGGGAGGTGCTGCTTACACGATGAAACGATGAAACGATGAAACGATGAAACGTAAAACCCCAATTATATTAAAATTATAAGTCCTTGAGCAGCCTCGAAGAGGCAAGACGCACGAAGTGCTAATAACCCCACATAAGGCGAAGCCGCAGTGTGGGGTTGGAACTAAAACGAATTACAATTTAGAAACAAATAAACACCAAATACAATGACCGTAAAAGAATTAGTAGAAAAAATGAATCTCACCGTGTTTTGTGGTGAGGACAATATGGACACCGAAATCAAGGGCGGCTATGTCTCTGATTTGCTGAGTGATGTGATGGGCTTCGCGCAGGAAGGCCACGCTTGGGTGACCTTGCAGACCCACAAGAACGTCATCGCCATCGCTTCGCTGAAAGAGTTGGCGTGCGTCATCCTCGTGAAGGGCAACAAACCCGATGACGACATGCTGGAGCAGGCCAAGGAGGAGGACATCCCCGTATTAGGCACCACGGAGCAGACCTTTGAGGTGGCCGGACAAATCTACACTTATCTAAACGCTTAGTTATGAAAGATTTGTCGATGCACATCATGGATATTCTCCAGAATTCCACTCGTGCAAAAGCAAACAACATCACGCTTGAGGTTCTGGAAAACCACGATGCGGACACGCTGACGCTGATTTTCAAAGACGACGGCTGCGGCATGAGCGCGGAAACCGTCGAGAAAGTCATAAACCCGTTCTTCACCACGCGCACCACGCGCAAGGTCGGTCTCGGGTTGCCCCTGCTGAAGCAGAACACCGAGCAGACCGGCGGCTCCATGAAGATCGAGAGCGAGTTAGGAGTCGGGACCACCGTAACAGCTATCTTCGGGCTGACGCACCTCGACAGACCTCCGATGGGCGATCTTGCCGGAACGATGGTGCTCACCATCGCAGCACACCCTGAAATACACTTTGTATTTCATTTCCAACGAGTCAAGGATGGAAATGAAGCTGTTGACTATGTCTTGGACACGGACGAGGTTTATGAAGCACTTGACGGGGTTTCGCTGCAGGAGCCCGAAGTGATGGCATACCTGAAAGAGATGGTGGAGGAGAATATTAAATAGGGCTTAATCAAAGACGTGAGACGTATGACGTTTGGTACTTTTAGTTGCCAAAAACTAAAGTTAATTGTCTTCTTTTCAATTTTCGCAAGTTCAATTCTCGTAGAATTCACGCATTATCATCAGTTTTTTTTATTTGGGCGTCCCCGGCGCATGCCCGTCCGTGACACATTGACAAACAACAACAATCCCCTTCGCATCATCAGTCTCCCGATGAGACGATGGAAAACGATGAGGTAACCGCGTTAGCGGTTGCATATCTGTAGCTGATGGTGGAACAGCAGCGAAACCATCGGGGAAAGGTCGTGTGGGGGGATCGCGGCGCGAGAGAATATCGGAACGAGGGGATAGGATGCTTCGCCGCGAAACGTGGGATAGGGTTGGACGAGCGTGCGTTAGGGATGGAAGCGAAAATGATTTTTGGCGAAAACACGTGCCGTGGCCAGTCGGAGGTTCCGTTGCCTCCTATCGTCGGCAACGCAATGGAGGTGGGTTTCAAGCCAAAATCATTGTAGCGAACAGCCCGACGGCGCGGCGGCAAACAATAGTGATGATGGAGTTGGTGACGGTTTTGTCTGATTTTGCGACGTTTGGAAGCGTCGTCCCTTAGCCGCGCCGGAACGCCCAAATAATAAAAAAAATGATGCGCAAATTCTGTTTGAATTAAGCTTGTAAAACTTAAATCATTTTTGGTATAAATAATACAAGATAACACGTTCACACATATCAAAAAAAAATATACCTTTGCGACCGCTTTTCGCAAAGCAATATTCGTTTGTAAGTAATTGAATTTCAAATCAATATGGAAATCATCAAAACTGTTGAGAAGTTGATGGAGGTTGCCGTGCACGAGCGTGCCGCAGGTAAGACCATCGGTATGGTGCCAACTATGGGTGCTCTCCACGAGGGACATCTTTCGCTCATCCGCCGCGCTCACAAGGAAAACGATGTGGTGTTCTGCTCCATTTTCGTGAATCCCGTGCAGTTCAACAATGCCGAGGACTTGGAGAAGTATCCTCGCACCTTGGAGGCTGACGTGAAGCTGATTGGCGACCTTGCCGATTACGTGTTTGCGCCCTCTGTGGAGGAAGTCTTCCCCGTCGCGCCCACCGAGGTTTATGACTTCGGCACCGTGGCCAACGTGATGGAAGGCGCCGCCCGCCCGGGACATTTCAACGGTGTGGGTGTCATCGTGCGCCGCCTGCTCGAATGGGTGCGCCCGCACAAGGCCTACTTCGGGGAGAAAGACTACCAGCAGATTGCCGTCATCCGCGAGATGTGCGCCCAGTGCCGCATCCTTGCCGAAATCGTCCCCTGCCCTATCGTGCGCGAACCCAACGGTCTGGCCATGAGTTCCCGCAACCGCCGCCTTTCGGCCCACGAGTTCGAGACCGCCGCCAACATCCACCGCATCCTTGAAGCATCCAAGCAGTGCAAGAGCGTACCGGAAATCCAACAGTTCGTGGAATCGGAAATCGCCAAGATCCCCGAATTCCAGCTCGACTACTTCGAAATCGCCGATGCAAAAACGCTCCTCACCACCGACACTCTCGACAACCCGAACGGCGTGATGGGGTTCATCACGGTGTATGTCGGACCGGTGCGACTCATCGACAACGTGAGGTATTAGACGATGAGGCGATGAAGCGATGAGGCGATGAGACGATGAGGCGATGAGGCGATGAGGCGATGAGAGGATAAGAAAATTAAGATAAAATATAAATTATAGATAATTCATTGAGCAGCCTCGAAGAGGCAAGATTTTAATAACCCCATACAAGGCGACAGCCGCAGTGTGGGGCTCCACAACAAACAGGGTGGAGCCGCAAACACCAAAGAGATGAACATCGAAATACTGAAATCGAAAATACACAAGGCCACCGTCACGGAGGCGAATCTGAACTACGTGGGCAGCATCACCATTGACGAGACGCTGATGGAGGCCGCCAACATGATCGAGAACGAGAAAGTGCAGGTGCTGAACGTCAACAACGGAGAACGGCTGGAGACCTACGTCATCAAGGGGGCGAAAGACTCCGGCGTGATCTGCCTGAACGGTCCCGCCGCCCGCAAAGCCGCCGTCGGCGATGTCGTGGTCATCATCTCCTACGCCTCCATGGACTTCGAAGAGGCGAAGCGTTTCAAGCCTACGATTGTGTTCCCCAACAAGGAGAACAAACTGTAGGACAATACCGGACGATGAAGAAAGATGAAAAGTCAATTCACTAACCAAAAGCTTCAATAACCAATAACCCATAACCCATAACCATTATAAAAGAAAGAATGTACAAACTCATATTGATAAGACACGGGCAAAGCGAATGGAATCTGTCGAACCAGTTCACTGGCTGGACGGATGTGGATCTCACGCCGCAGGGCATCGAAGAGGCGAAGCAGGCGGGCCGCATCCTGCGCGACGAACCGGGGTTGGACATCCGCTACACCTACACCTCGTTCCTGAAACGCGCCATCAAGACGCTGAACTATGTGCTGGAAGAGATGGATCGTATGTGGCTGCCCGTGTATAAGACCTGGCGACTGAACGAGAAGCACTACGGTGCGTTGCAAGGACAGAACAAGAAGGAGGCCGTGTCAATTTATGGCGAGGAGCAGGTCAACAAGTGGCGCCGCAGCTATGACGTGGAACCGGAACCGTTGGCCGACGACGACCCACGCCACCCGAAATTCGACATCCGTTACCAAGACATCAAATTCAAGGCCGCCCGTCCCGCCACCGAATCGCTGATGGACGCCACCAAGCGCATCATCCCGCTGTGGAACGTCAACATCGTGGAATCATTGCGCCAGTACAAGCAAGTGCTGGTCGTGGCACACGGCAACAGTATCCGCGGTATCATCAAGTTCATGAAAAACATGTCGAATGAAGACATTGTGAAGCTAAATATCCCCACTGGTGTGCCCTATCTGCTGGAACTCGACAACGAAATGCAGGTGGTCAGCGACCGCTACCTCGGGCTCTCCGATGAGGAGTTGAAAGCCAAGCAGGACGGCGTCGCAAATCAGACAAAGGCGTAATTCATTGCGGAAACATAAATGAACAAAGCCCCGGAAGTTGATCTTTCGGGGCTTTGTTTGTATCTAAGGGTTAGGAGATTAGTGGTGGGAGGATTTGCGGGCGAATTCAAAGAGTTCAACAGGCAGATGGCAATAGCCGTCGGGGTGTTTGTCCAAATAGTCCTGATGGTACTCATCGGCTGGGAAGAAATTGCGCAGCGGGGCAATCTCGGTCACGATCGGCTGAGTGTACAACTTCTGTTTCTCTTCGAAAACGCGTTTGATAACCGGCAATTCAACTTCGTCCGTGTAATACACGCCAGTACGGTAGCGTGTACCCACATCGTGCCCTTGACGGTTGAGCAACGTCGGGTCGATAGCGTGGAAGAACATGTCAAGCAAAAAAGGCAGCCCCACCCTACTCTCGTCATAAACCACTTTCACCGTTTCAGCGTAGCCGGTGGTATCCGTATATACCTCCTCGTAAGTCGGATTTTCGGTGTTGCCGTTGGCGAAACCCGTCTCGGTTTCCAACACTCCGTCAATCTGCTTGAAATAGTGTTCAGTGCCCCAAAAGCAGCCGCCAGCCAAGTAAATTTCCTTCATGATGGCCGTTATCTTCTTCCTCTGGCATTCATGGCACGCATCATCCCTCTGGTTTTGCCGGAACCGTTGTTCACGGCCTTCATCACCTTGCGAATGTCATCGAACTGTTTGATAAGACGGTTAACGTCTTGAATATCACGACCGGAACCGCGTGCGATACGCTTGCGACGAGAACCGTTGATGATGTCAGGGTTTGCACGTTCCTCGGGAGTCATCGACTGGATCATCACCTCTACACTCTTAAAGACATCATCGTCAATGTCCATGTTACGGATGATCTTGCCCATGCCCGGAATCATGCCCATGAGATCCTTCACGTTGCCCATTTTCTTGATCTGTTGGATCTGTTGGTTGAAGTCGTTGAAGTCGAACTGGTTCTTGGCCAGCTTTTTGGAGAGTTTGGCGGCTTCCTCGTCATCGAACTGCTCCTGGGCGCGTTCCACGAAGGATCGGATGTCACCCATGCCGAGGATACGCTCTGCCATACGTTCCGGATGGAACACGTCAAGAGCCTCCATCTTCTCGCCCATACCGACAAACTTGATGGGCTTTTCAGTGACCTTGCGGATGGTGAGCGCGGCACCGCCACGGGTGTCTCCGTCAAGCTTGGTAAGGATGACACCGTCGAAGTTGAGACGGTCGTTGAAAGCTTTGGCCGTGTTCACGGCATCCTGACCGGTCATGGCATCCACCACAAAGAGGATTTCCTGCGGGTTGACCGCTTCCTTGATGTTGGAAATCTCGTTCATCATCTCCTCGTCAACGGCAAGACGGCCGGCGGTATCGATGATGACCACATCGTAACCGTAGTCTTTTGCGCGTTTCACCGCGTTCTTTGCGATTTCCACGGGCTTTTTGTTGTCGAGTTCGGCATAGACCTCCACGCCAATTTGCTGTCCTAATACCTGCAGCTGATCTATAGCGGCAGGACGATAAACGTCGCAAGCGGCCAACAAGGGTTTCTTGCCACGCTTGGTTTTGAGAAGATTGGCAAGTTTCGCACTGTGGGTAGTCTTACCAGAACCTTGCAGACCGGCCATCAGGATAATGGCGGGCGAACCCTTGAGGTTGATATCGACTGCCTGATTGCCCATGAGCGCGATCAGTTCGTCGTAGGTAATTTTCACCATCAACTGGTTGGGCGATACGGCGTTGATGACATTCATGCCGATAGCCTTCTCCTTTACGCTGTTGGTAAACTCCTTGGCAATGGCGTAACTCACATCGGCATCAATGAGTGCCTTACGGATTTCCTTTGTGGTTTCGGCCACGTTGATTTCAGTAATCTTGCCCTGGCCTTTCAGTATCTTAAACGAGCGTTCTAATCTGTCGGATAAACTTTCAAACATTGTTATATTGTTGGTTTTTCATTCATTTTTTTGAGGCCGCAAAGATACGCAAATTACGAATACCCCCGACTATTCCCCAAAGCATTTATCCCAATCCGTTGTCAGGGCACGCATCTGCTGCATCAACTTTGCCACAAAATCGTCATAACCCTCTTTCACCCACCCTTGTGGCGGCGTGAATTCCACCTCGCGCTTGGAACAGACCTTCATCCGCAATCCTTTGAAGAGTGTGCCAGTGATGGCGTTGGCCACCGTTTTGCTGCCGTAATAGGTGTCCGTGGTCGTGGCGGGATATTCGTCGGCCACCATCCATCCGTTTTCGGGATGGAAACGGTACAGCTCACCAAAGGTGCATTCGCCCGTGTTCTCATCATAATCCAGCATTTCAAGACGATAACGCCCCGTGGAAAGAGTCCCGATCGTACCT
>JAEEGH010001871.1_pt1 | contig 58946 bp, 56 predicted proteins | sample 9134181 | NCBI WGS metagenome assembly JAEEGH01 (sample SAMN16246544, study PRJNA631951) | gut metagenome | biome: gut microbiome; feature: rumen; material: DP-attached | host: Bos | place: Iran: Karaj | collected 2018-10
AAGTCCCACCCTTTGTATGGAACTGCCAGTAGCCAGCAGCCAAGAGCCAGTAGCCACTGAACAACTGAATAACTGAATAACTGAACAACTAAACAACTGAACAACTAAAAACTATACAACCATGAGAGTAATCATCGAAAAAAACTACGACGCCATGTCGCGTTGGGCCGCCAACCACATTGTTGAACGCATCAAGGCTTTCAAGCCGACGGCCAAGAAACCTTTTATCCTCGGTCTGCCTACGGGCTCAACCCCTATCGGCACCTATAAGGAACTTGTGCGCCTCTACAAGAAGGGCGAGATCTCCTTCAAGAACGTGGTCACCTTCAACATGGACGAATACGTCCGCATCCCTGAGGACCACCCCGAGAGCTACCACAGCTTTATGTGGAACAACTTCTTCAAGCACATCGACATCAAGAAGGAGAACGTCAACATCCTCAACGGCAACGCCAAGGACCTGGAGAAAGAATGCGCCGACTATGAAGCAAAGATCAAGAGCTACGGTGGCATCGACCTCTTCATGGGCGGCATCGGTCCCGATGGCCACATCGCCTTCAACGAGCCCGGCAGCAGCCTGACCTCGCGCACCCGCGTGAAGACCCTCACCAGCGACACCATCATCGCCAACTCACGCTTCTTCGACAACGACATCAACAAGGTGCCGAAGACCGCCCTTACCGTGGGAGTGGGTACCGTCATGGACAGTCGTGAGGTGATGATCCTCGCCAACGGCCATGGCAAGGCCCGCGCTTTGGCCCACGCCATCGAAGGCGCCGTCAGCCAGATGTGGACCGTCAGCGTGCTGCAGATGCACCCGAAGGGCATCATCGTCTGCGACGACGCAGCCTGCGATGAACTCAAATATCAGACCGTCAAGTACTTTAAGGATATCGAAAAGAATAATCTGTGAATTGCCTCTGGCTTTTGGCTTTTGGCCTCTGGCAGTATCAACAGAAGGGAAGACTTTTCCTAACTGCCAGTAGCCAGTAGCCAATAGCACCAAAACATTAAAGACTATGAGAAATTTCAAGAATTACGAGATATGGATTGACTCCATAGAACTGACAGATGTTATTTATGATATTTGTGAGAGCTTTCCTAAAAATGAACTTTATCAATTAGGCAGTCAAATGGAAAGAGCCGTGGTTTCCATTCCATCAAATATAGCAGAAGGAGCAGGAAGGAGGTCGGAAGCCGAGTTTGCGCATTTCCTTGATATAGCTTTGGGTTCAGCCTATGAATTAGAAACACAACTCATCATAGCAAAAAGAAGAAAATACATTTCAAAAGAATTGTTCGAAACAACAGACGAAAGTATTATTAGCTTACAAAAAAGGATAGGCTCATTTATAGCTACAATAATAGGAGAAAGATAATATAGACTCTGGCTTCTGGCTTCTGGCCTTTGGCAGTTCAATAGAAGGAATAGCTTTCCTTTACATGAAACTGCCAGTAGCCAGCAGCCAGCAGCCAATAGCAACATAAACAATGAAAAATTTCGCCATTATTGGTGTCGGCGGCTACATCGCCCCGCGCCATCTCAAAGCCATCAAAGACACAGGTAACGTCTTAGTCTCGGCCTACGACAAGAGCGACAGCGTCGGCGTTATGGACAGCTTCTTCCCCAAGGCTGCCTTTTTCACCGAGCAGGAGCTCTTCGACCGTCACAACACCAAGCTGCGCGACAGCGGCACCAACATCGACTACGTGAGCATCTGCACTCCCAACTACCTGCACGACGCCCACACGCGCTATGGCCTGCGCCTCGGCGCCGACGTCATCTGCGAGAAGCCCCTGGTGCTCAACCCGTGGAACATCGACGCCCTGCAGAAGGTGGAAGAACGTCAGGGTCACAAGGCCTACACCATCCTCCAGTTGCGCCTCCACGACAAGATCAAAGCGCTGAAGAAGAAGGTGGAGGAAGGTCCCAAGGACAAGATCTACGACGTCGACCTGACTTATATCACCTCGCGCGGCTATTGGTACTATGCCTCGTGGAAGGGCGACATCAACAAGAGCGGCGGCATCGCCACCAACATCGGCGTGCACTTCTACGACATGCTGAGCTGGATCTTCGGCGACGTGCAGAAGAACATTGTCCACGTGGCCTCGCACGACCGTGTGGCGGGTTATCTCGAGCTGAAACGCGCCCGTGTGCGTTACTTCCTCAGCATCAACGGCGACACCCTGCCGCCCAACGCCGTGGAAGGCGAGAAGCGCACCTACCGTACCATCATGATCGACGGCGAAGAGTTCGAGTTCAGCCAGGGCTTCACCGAGCTGCACACCGAGAGCTATAAGGAGATCCTAGCGGGTCGTGGCTTCGGCATCGAAGAGGCCCGCCGCTGCATCAACATCGTCTACGAGATCCGCAACGCCACCCCCGTTGGCCTCCGGGGCGATTATCATCCTATGGCGAAATTGCCATTGAGTGGGCATCCGTTTGGCTGGAAGTGATTTGCCCTTTTTCCCGGCAGTCATAGCGGACTTGATCCGCTATCCCCCACCCACAGAGTCCCCTTCCCTTTCGGCAGTCATAGAAGACCTTATTCCCGCTCAATAGGTTCATCCTTCTTCCTGGCAGTCATAGCGGACTTGATCCGCTATCCCCATCCTAGCAGAACCGTTTAGCAAACAAGAAACAACCAGCAAAACATGAACATCGCAGTAGCAGGCACAGGCTACGTAGGCCTGAGCATCGCCACCCTGTTGGCGCAACACAACCACGTCACCGCTGTCGACGTCATCCCCGAGAAGGTCGACCTCATCAACCAGCGCAAGTCGCCCATCCAGGACGAATATATTGAAAAATACTTCGTTGAGAAGGACCTTGACCTCACGGCCACCCTCGACGGTGCTGCTGCCTATCGTGACGCAGAGTTTGTTGTCATCGCTACACCCACTAACTACGACCCACAGAAGAATTTCTTCGACACGAGCCACGTAGAGGAGGTCATCGACCTTGTCTTGAGCGTCAACCCCGACGCGGTGATGGTCATCAAGAGCACCATCCCCGTGGGCTATACCCGCAGCCTCTATGTGAAGTATGCCGCTATGGGTGTCAAAAAGTTCAACCTGCTATTCTCGCCCGAGTTCCTACGTGAGAGTAAGGCCCTCTACGACAACCTCTATCCCAGCCGCATTATCGTGGGCTACCCGAAACCTATTGTAGGTTATGACAAGGAGAACGACGCCATCAAAGCCTTGGCCCGCCCCGACATAGAAGAAAAAGCCAAAGTCTTCGCCCACCTCCTTGTCGAAGGAGCCATCGGTCATTCCCAAGACGCATCAGCCCCAACTAACAACTCTACACTTTCCACTGCCTCTCAACTCTCAACTCTCAACTCTCAACTAGAAAAGGGCATCCCCGTGCTCTTCATGGGTATGAAAGAGGCCGAAGCGGTGAAGCTCTTCGCCAACACTTACCTCGCCTTGCGCGTCAGTTACTTCAATGAACTCGACACCTATGCCGAGGTGAAGGGTCTCGACACCCGGGCCATCATCGACGGCATCTGCCTCGACCCGCGCATTGGCTCGCACTACAACAACCCATCGTTCGGCTATGGCGGCTACTGTCTGCCCAAGGACACCAAGCAACTGCTGGCCAACTACGAAGACGTCCCCGAAGACCTCATCCGCGCCATCGTGGAGAGCAACCGCACCCGTAAGGACTTCATCGCCGACCAGGTGCTGAAGATGGCGGGCTACTACGACTACTACGACCAGGGACAATACAACGCCGCGCAGGAGCGCCATTGCGTCATCGGCGTCTACAGGCTCACGATGAAGTCGAACAGCGACAACTTTCGGCAGTCGAGCATCCAAGGCGTGATGAAACGCATCAAGGCCAAAGGCGCCGAGGTCGTCATTTACGAGCCCACCCTGCCCGACGGCACGACCTTTTTTGGTAGCCTCGTTGTCAACGACTTGGCGAAGTTCAAGGCCATGAGCCAAGCCATCATCGCTAACCGCTACGACCCCGTCCTTGACGACGTCAAGGAGAAGGTCTATACTCGGGATATCTTCCGGAGGGACTAATTTTGCTGTAAAAACCAGCCTTCCATGTCATACCGACCGACGAAGGAGGGAGTGTATCTATGGAAGGCGGTCCGAGAAGCAAAAACTAAAATATACGGTTTTAGTAAGCATAGATACTCTCGCCTTGAAGGCTCGGTATGACATGCTTACTAAAACCTGTTTCTACCAAAAAAAGTAACAGACTTTTCTTTTCATTCCAATCAGCCTTCCATGTCATACCGATCAGCCTTCCATGTCATTTCGAGGCATTTGACGGCCTAGATACTTCGCCATATGGCTTGGTATGACATGCCGTCAAATGGCGAAGAAATCTATGGAAGGCGGTGCAAAGAAGTAACAGATGAAAACCTATTGGGTCTATATGATGCAAAGTGAAAACGGCAGAGCCTTATACACAGGTGTCACCAATGATCTTGACAGGCGTGTTCGAGAGCATAAGGAAGGCAGTGGTTCTGTGTTCACGGCGAAATATAAGTGCCATAAGCTGGTGTATTATGAGGATTTCGGGTTGATAGATCAAGCGATAGAGCGAGAAAAGAAAATCAAGAAACTGTCAAGAGCGAATAAAGAAAAACTAATTGACAAAATGAACCCAAATAGGATTGATTTATTTGAACAATAATACCAGCCTTCCATGTCATACCGACCAGCCTTCCATGTCATACCGACCAGCCTTCCATGTCATACCGACCGACAGGGAGCGTATCTATGGAAGGCGGCACAAAAAAGGAAAAACCATAACCGACGGTTTAAGTAAGCATAGATACTCTCGGCTGCGCCTCGGTATGACATGCTTACTAAAACCTGTTTTCAACTGCGCCTCGGTATGACATGTCTTCAAAAGCCTGTAAAAACCTAAAACAAAGATCATGAAAAAAACAATAACAGTTTTATTCTTCTTCTTAATCATGTCCACCCTTTCAGCTCAAACCGTCTACCAGAAAGACCGCTGGGGCGCGAAGCTCTTCTACTTCGAGGACAACACCATGCGGCAAAAGGACCGCTGGGGCGACAAACTGGTGTATTACGACGCCGAGCATCAGACTGTCCACCAGAAAGACCGCTGGGGTGCCAAGCTCCTCTTCATCGACGGCAACACCGTGCGGCAGAAAGACCGCTGGGGCGACAAGCTGCTCTTCTTCGACGGGCAGACCATCCGCCAGAAGGACCGTTGGGGCACCGCGCTCTACTACCTCGACGGCAACGTCCTAAAACAAAAGGACCGCTGGGGAAAAGCTGTCTACTACTTCGACTTCGAGCCCACCAAGTGGCAGATGGCGGTGCTGATATTGCTGTAGTTTCGGTTACAACCAGCCTTCCATTTTATATCGATCAGCCTTCCATGTCATACCGATTAGCCTTCCATGTCATTTCGAGGCATTTGACGGCATAGCTACTCCGCCTTGGGTTTGGTTTTGACCTGCCGTCAAATGGCGAAGAAATCTATGGGAGGCGGCACAAAGAAACAAAAACCATAATAATCGGTTTTAGTAAGCATAGATACTCTCGCCCTGAGGGCTCGGTATGACATGCTTACTAAAACCTGTTTTTCACCTGCGCCTCGGTATGACATGTCTTCAAAAACCTGTTTGTACCCTGTGTAAAGATATCCTATCTAATAACAATGTTCCCCAAAACCGACCCCTCCTTTTTCGACGGCCCGTGGACCTTCGAGAAGACCGAACACGCCGTTCTCGGCCTCTGCAAGATCCTCGACCGTTATGCCCATAAGCTGACCCTCGAAGACCTCCAAAACGACCCCCGCTGCGCCCGCATCCCTGACCTCAGCCTCGACACCGTCCAGCAGGTCATCGCCGACGTCGAAGCCAAGCTGTGGCGCGGCGCACAACCCTTTGAGGACGAGGTCATCTACCACACGGGTCCGCACCACGACGACATCATGCTCGGCATTATGCCGTTCATCAACAGGCAGCTGCGCTCGCCCCGCAACGAGGTGCACTTCGCCATCATGACGTCGGGATACCACTCCGTCACCGATGCCTTCCTACTGCAGGCCCTGACGGACACCTTGGACTACCTGCACCAGGGGCGCATCCAGATGGTGCGCTACCCCGACTTCTTCGAGCAAGGCTACCGCTTCAAGCAGGAGAAAGACATCCACCACTACCTCGACAATGTGGCCCGCCGCAACCCCGACGAGATGCGACGTGGCTTCTGTCACCGCATCGTGCGCGACGCCGTGGGGCTGTGGCACCTGAAGAGCGTGGCCGACCTAGAGACCCGTTTTGAAACAGAGATTGACAACCTCAGGAACGGTCGTCCCAACAGCCCCGAGGTGCAGCAGCTGAAAGGAGAGATCCGCGAGTTCGAGGAAGAACTCGTCTGGGCCTACGCCGGCACCTCGCTGAATAACATCCACCACCTGCGGTTGGGGTTATATAACGAAAGAACTGAGGTCCCTGAGCCTGTTCCTGAGCCTGTCGAAGGACGCGAAGGGCCGACAGACCAGGTTAAACCGGCCCTTCGACAGGCTCAGGGGCCTTGGATCCCCAACCTCGACCGTGACGTCCTTCCTATCCTCAACCAGCTCCGTGCCTTGAAACCCACCGTCCTCACCGTGGCCGTCGACTCGGTGGGTCTGGGTCCCAACACGCACTACAAGGTGATGCAGAGCATCGCTGAGGCCGTCAGGCTGTGGGGCGAGGAGGCCGACCTCAGTAAGCTGAGGATCTTCGGCTACCGCAACGTGTGGTCGACCTTCCATCCTGCCGAGGCCAATGTCTACGTGCCCGTGTCGCTCAACGCTTTCGCCGTCTTCGAGAAAGCCTTCAAAGACAGCTATTTGACCCAGGTCAAGGCTGAGTTTCCCAACCCCGACTTCGACGGTCCCTTCAGCGAGCTGGCAGAGCAGATCTGGGTGAAGAACTACAAAGACGTGCAGCTCATCCTCGGCAAGGACTTCTTCTACGAGAACGCCCACCCGCTCATCCGCGCCACGCATGGAATGATTTTCCTGAAGGAAATGGACGCGAAGGAGTTTGTGGCTTTGGCGGAAACTATGAAGTCAATGATGAATCAATAAAGGAAGTCATTTTTATAAGTCAAGAATTAGAGAATTCAGAGAAGGGGATACTGAAGAGCTGCACCTTGCGGTGCTGGGGAATGCGAGAAGGAAAAACGCAGTTTTTCCGTCTCTAATTCAAAAATAATTCAAAACGAAGACCCGAACAAGGACTCGAAATGGCAAATTCTCCCATTCTCTAAATTCTTGATAAAGAAAAAAAGAAACAAATCTGCCACAAATCTTGTCATAAATAATTAGGCGTCCTCGGCAAGCCCGATTAGGGCAAGCCGAAAGGTTAGCGTCGACAGGAAAAAAAGATTTGTTTAAGATTTGTTTCCCTAAAACACCCCACCATGTATTTCCTAGCCGCCCACTGGCTCGACATCACCACCACGGCCTTAGGTCTGGCCTATATCCTCCTCGAGTATAAGGCCAGCGTGTGGATGTGGGTCGTCGGCTTCGTGATGCAGAGCCTCGGCATCGTCCTCTATTACCAGAAGGGTCTCTATGCCGACTGTGGCATGGAGTTCTACTACCTCGCCATGACGGTCTACGGCTTCGTCGCCTGGATGCGCCACAAGCAGAAGTCCAAGGACCTGCCCATCCGTCACATGCCATGGAAGATGGCCCTCGTCTGGGTGGTCGTCGCCGCGGCGGTGTGGGCCGCTATCTACTTCCTGCTCAGCCGTTTCACCAACTCCAATGTCCCCGTCCTTGACGCCTTCACCACCGCCCTGAGCATCGTGGGTATCTGGGCCCTGACGCGCAAATACCTCGAACAGTGGTTCGTCTGGATCATCGTCGACGTGGTCACCTGCGGGCTCTATTTCTACAAGGGCATCCCCTTCAAGGCCAGCCTCTACGGACTGTATGTCGTCATCGCGGTGTTCGGCTATTTCAAGTGGCGGAAAATGATGGTGGAAGCAAAAGCTTAAGAAAAAAGATAACAATTCATATTTAAGAAAATAGCGGATTCGGCACCCAGCCGGGTCCGCTTTTTGTTTCCCTACGAATGATTTTGTGTTTATTTGTGTTTTGATACGTTTTTTTGCTTATTTTTGCAGTTTATTGAAGATATAACGGAAGCAATGAAGCATCAAGTCTTCTTTGATTTTGGTTTATCTTGTTTATTATCAAATCATTGTCGTCACAAATTGTGACTGACGTGGCGAAGCTTTACTCTCCCACAATTCTCAACTCTTTTTAATCCTCAAAATGTATACCCATCTACAATTTCCCCAAGACACTTTATTCCTCGTCACGGGCGGTGCCGGCTTCATCGGTTCCAACCTCTGTGAGGCCATTTTGAAATTAGGTCATAAGGTCCGCTGCCTTGACGACCTCAGCACGGGCAAACAGGCCAATGTGGATTTATTCCTTGATAACCCCAACTACGAGTTTATCAAAGGTGACATCAAAGACCTTGACACCTGTATGAGAGCCTGTGAGGGGGTGGATTATGTGCTCAACCAAGCCGCTTGGGGCAGTGTGCCGCGTTCTATCGAGATGCCTTTGTTCTATTGTGCTAATAACATTCAAGGTACCTTGAACATGATGGAAGCAGCAAGGCAACACAAGGTAAAGACTTTCGTTTATGCATCTTCTAGCTCGGTTTATGGTGACGAAGCGCATCTGCCTAAGCAAGAAGGTGTGGAGGGCAACTTGCTCTCACCCTACGCCGTGAGCAAACGTGCCGATGAGGAATGGGCCAAACAATATACGAGGCACTACGGCTTGAAGACCATAGGCTTGCGTTATTTCAACGTCTTTGGACGCAGGCAAGATCCGAATGGAGCCTACGCTGCGGTGATTCCCAAGTTCATCAGGATGCTGATTAATGATGAACAGCCCACCATCAACGGCGATGGCAAGCAGAGCCGCGATTTCACTTACATCGAGAATGTGATTGAAGCCAACCTGAAAGCCTGTCTGGCTCCCGATGAGGCCAGCGGTGAAGCTTTTAACATCGCCTACGGTGGACGCGAATATCTTATCGACATCTATTATGACCTGACCAAAGCCTTGGGTAAGGATATTGAGCCAAAATTTGGTCCCGACCGTCCCGGCGACATCAAGCATAGCAATGCAGATATCAGCAAGGCAAAACGCTTGCTGGGGTATGATCCGGAGTATGACTTTGCCCGCGGACTGAATGAAGCGATCGAGTGGTACAAAGCTAATTTGTAAAGGTTAGCGGTTATGGGGTTAGCGGTTAGCGCAGCTGCCGCAGCTTTCAAAAGCGCTAAACATTAACCGCTAAACGCTAACCCATCAATGATAACTGCTAAATACTAACCATAAAAACAAACAATATGAACAAATTCACTTTTTTCGATCTTAGAGTATACAAAGAATCAAAAGGTTTAGTAAAAGAGGTTTACAAACTGCTTCAAAAGTTTCCTAAGTATGAGGTTTATGCACTAGGCGACCAATTACGCAGATCGGCAGTTTCAGTGCCCTCTAATATTGCTGAAGGTTCTGGAAGGTTTTCTTTAAAAGAGAAAATGCGTTTCATAGAAATTGCCTATGGATCTCTCGCCGAATGCCTATGTCAACTTGATATAGCACATGATTTGGAGTATATTACAGACGAAGAATTTGAAAACGAACAAGATAGAATTAATACCATCGGAAAACAGTTATCGGGTCTGTACTCTTCTTTTGAAAAACAATTGGAATCACCCCAACCCGCTAACCGCTAACCGTTAACCTTTAACCCCTAACCGCTTAACATTAAAAACAAACATACAATGAAAGAAACAAAAATCTGTGTAATCGGCCTTGGCTATGTGGGTCTCCCCCTGGCACGCCTCTTTTCAACCAAATACCCCACCGTCGGCTTCGACATGAGCCAATCTCGCGTGGACGCCCTGATGAGCGGCCATGACGCCACCCTCGAAGTGGCTGACGAGCTCCTGCAGGATGCCATCAAGAACCATGGCTTCAAGTGCACCACCAAGTTAGAGGATATCAAAGACTGCAACTTCTATGTGGTGGCCGTTCCTACGCCTGTGGATAGCGATAACAACCCCGATCTAACTCCCTTGGTCGGTGCCAGCACCACTGTCGGTAAGGTCATCTCAAAGGGTGACGTGGTGGTGTATGAGTCCACCGTCTATCCTGGCGTGACCGAAGACGAGTGCATCCCTGTGGTGGAGAAGGTCTCCGGCCTGAAGATGAATGTCGACTTTTATGGCGGCTACAGCCCCGAGCGTATCAACCCGGGCGATAAGCAGCACACCGTGGAGCACATCAAGAAGGTGACCTCGGGTAGTACTCCCGAGATTGGCAAGTACATCAACGAAGTGTACAGCAGCGTCATCTCCGCTGGCACCCATCTCGCTCCGACCATCAAGGTCGCCGAGGCTGCCAAGGTCATTGAAAACTCCCAGCGCGATATCAACATCGCCTTCGTGAACGAGTTGAGTAAGATCTTCAACAAGATGGGTATCGACACTTTGGACGTGTTGGAAGCCGCTGGCACCAAGTGGAACTTCCTGCCCTTCCGTCCAGGACTGGTGGGTGGCCACTGCATCGGTGTGGACCCGTACTATCTGGCCCAGTGCGCCAAACGTTATGGCTATAACCCTGAGATCATCCTCGCTGGTCGTAGAATGAACGATGGCATGGGCGAGTATGTCGCCACGGAGACCATCAAGCTGATGCTAAAGAAGGGTATCCAGGTCTTGAACAGTAACATTCTCATTCTCGGTTTCACCTTCAAGGAGAACTGCCCCGACGTGCGTAATACCAAGGTCATTGATATCTACAAGGCTTTGAAAGAGTACAATCTCAATATCACCGTCTATGACCCCTGGGCCAATCCTGCCATCGTGAAGCACGAGTATGGTATTGAGGTGGTGAACGAATTGCCGACGCAAAAGTTTGACGCTTGCATTGCCGCCGTGGCGCACAAGAGATTTGAGGGATTGGATGTGCTTGGTTTGTTGAAGGACAAGCACGTGGTATTCGATGTGAAGTGCACGCTGGATAGGAAGATTGTTGACGGAAGATTGTAAAAGGTGGGCAAACAATAATCTTTATACGACTATAAGTATGTACGAAAACGTAGAGTTAAGTGCCATGGCTGCCAACGTGTAACTAAAAACCCATGTGCTTTTCAACCAAGTGTCGTTTCATACTCAGCCGGCAATAGCCAACCTTCACTTTGTAGAAGCGCAAGAGGTGTAGAACTTTTATTAATCTTTCAACCCTCCAACAATACCATGTGGTTGGTAGATGCGATAAACGCCGTTCAAATTGGAGGACAACAAGCGAGTAGAGAATTGGCGAATGAAGGTTTGATGGAGTTTGTGAAGAGGATGATGGGGATGTGTTGAAAACAACAGACGGGGCGGACATCATAGTTATTTGAAACAATAATATCTTTCCAAGATGTGAAGACACATAGAAGTTAACTATAGAGTGGTTAACGAAGGGTTAACACAGTCTAAGGTATAGAAGAATAAAGTATGTTTAAAACTTTATATTTAAATATCGTAACTGTCTTATGATACTACCTAAAATCAACAAAATCATCATAGAGAACTTTTCACTCTATAAGCAACAACGGCGTATTGAAGTGGAAGTACCGAATGGGGTTTTGTGTCTTGCCGGAGCAAACGGTCTTGGCAAGTCAACATTCATCTCCATTGTTTCCTATGCCATGACAGGAGCTGTAGTACAGCCGGATATTTCGTTTAAGTCATTAAATTCAATACCAGCCTTTGCCCAGAAAACTGTTGGTTTTGCGAGCCGTTATTTTGATGGTAGAATTGAACAGAGAGATAGGGAACAGTCACAGGTTACTGTCGATTTCAACTTGGGCAACTTTTCCTATCACCTGATTAGAAACTTCTTCGATAGTTCAGAACTGATAGAGTTCAGCCGAATAAACAATAATCATCAGGAAACGGTTGACAGAAACAAGTCATTGTTGAATCAATATCAGACATTCTTCATCCAGGATACAGAACTGAACAATTTCGAACAATATCTTTTTTTGCAGACGTATGTGATGACTTTTGACGAGAGCAAGAAACTATTGTTTTGGGATGAGGATGTTATGAACAGATTGATGTATCTTTTCTTTTCCATTAAGCCCGAAGATGCTGAAAAGGCAGACCAACTTCGCAAGAATATCAATCGTTACGGATCTAATGTGCGAAATATTCAATGGAATATCAGCCAAATGGAAAAACGATTGTCAAAACTGAAGAACAATGGGACTATTACAGAGGAAGAAAAAAACGAGATTGAGAGAGTTTGCGAAGAAGAGGAAGAAATAAACAATACGATAGAGGAGGAACGGAAACGCAAACAAGAGATAAGTTCGGATCTTAGCCAGGTACAGCTGCAATTGGACAATAACGCAGTCAAGCTTAATGCACTAAAGGAACAGTATGATGCAGCATTCGGACGTCTTTACAGTTCTCCTGTTGCAGTAGAATCTGATGGAAAAATACAGGGCTCCTTGAAAAAAATCATAGTTGCTCTTACTGAAGATGAAAATACAGATATAACTGCTTTGGTTTCAGAATTGAGAGCGGAAATAGTCGATGCAGTCAAGAGGACAAAGGCTCATAATGAACAGGCAATTCTCGAACAGTTGAAAGCCTTGGATTCGCAAATGATTGCAATAAAGTCCAGTGGAAAAGAACTAAAGGACAAGTATGATCGTATGACACAAGAATTGGCAGCTTGTCTTTCCAGAATGGATGAGATGGCCAAGAGTCTTGAACTGTTCAAACAGCAATACAATGTACTGTTGCAGAAGAAGGATAGCATCAAGCAGTCCGAACAGACCTTGTCAGAAATCAAAGCCCTCGAACTCAATATAGAGCTCCGTAAGAAAGAGAAGGCAGAAGCCGAACAGAAGAGAGACGAGTGTCAATCCGAGCTAAAGCCACTTGAAGATGAGGTGAAAAGGTCATTCACGGCTGTCGCCGAGCAGTTTATTCCTTCTTTCCGTGATTATGCCAAGAGCTTTATCGGTTTGGATATTGATATAGAGTTGAAGGACAATAATAATATGGCTAGTCTTGTCATCAAGGTTAATGGTTCTGACCGCCACTCTCGCTTCCAGCTATCCGAAAGTCAACAGTATTTTTTGGATATCGCACTGCGCTTTTCGTTATTAGAATACACCAAGTCTGAGAATGCCTTTATGTTAATCGATACACCCGAAGGGTCATTGGATATTGCATACGAGAGTCGTGCCGGAAAGATGTTCGCAGATTTTGTAGCAAAAGGCTATAGCGTGATAATGACAGCCAATATTAACACATCTCAATTGCTTCTTAAACTGGCTGAAATGTGCGGAAAAGACAAGATGAAAGTTGAGCGAATGACGGAATGGACCATTTTAACTCAAGTGCAGCAGGAAGAACAGGAAGTAATAGAGCAAGCATATAACCAGATTGAAAGCAGACTATTGAATCAATATGCTTAATCCTTACGCCATATTTGATACTCTCTATATTGTCAATCAGACAAGATTGCAGTATGAAGGAATTAGCCTTGTGGAGTTAAATTTCATGAGTTACTTTTCTTGTCTGCTGTCGCTTTATAAAGGGAATGCCGTTTCAGAATGGGGGTACTCTTTCCTCAAGAGTGAAAAGGGCGTTCCTGTATCAGCGGAGTTATCAGAGTCGTGTACACTGTTATATGAGACCTGCGAGTTATCGAAGGAGGGTGTCTGTTTCAACCTTACAGACAAAGGACTTTCACGTCTTTTTTTCTTCAATACATTGTCGGATATGCAATGGAGGACAGAATATTTGCAAGCGGCTTGTGATTGTCTTTTGACAGATTCGATAGTTGACATCCTTGCTGCCATATCTAACGATTCTGTGATTACCGAGTCATCAGTGCATGCCACTAAGTATTTGAATTGCGAAGAAAACGTTTCGCTTTCAATGCTATACCAGCAGTTTGGCACCATCAGAGAAGCTATTGGTAATCGCAGTAATTTATTCATTCCCGCAACTTCTTGGTTGCTCTATCTACGTCAAAGAAAGAGTTAACAATGGCTTCAGAAGATACTATCATACGATTGCTTCAAAGTCAGTTCATCATAAAGATTGACGATGCTTATCATGGTGAGTCCGTAAAGGACTTCACAATGTGTATTCGTCAACTAAGAGAGTTGTACAAGAGTATAGATATTTCCCGATACGCGACAATATCGGCTTTTGTTGGAAAGCACGGTGATTACGAAGGGAAAGGAGTTACGATGCAGATGCAAAACATCCACTCTCTTGATAGGGACAACTTGGTGTTAAACTTTGTAAATGAAGAAACCACGCTGGTATTACCCTCGGATGGTTTTGATGGCAATAGTCTTTCCAACGACACTTTTGTCTATTGTTGGAAACGAGATGAGGATAGAGCAGACAAGTTTATGATTAAAGGAGAGTTAGTGCCTTTTTCAGTAGAAGACACTCCAGTTGAGGGAAGCTTTTTTGCTGTTAAGACTTACAATGACCTTGACGAGGCTCTCACGAACTATCGTGATAATGTGGCACCCATGTGTAAGGGGAAAGCCTTGGAAGATTCAATGACTCCTACTAGGCTATTCTTCTTTGCCGCTCCCGAGAATTTGTTGCAACAAGCCTTGTTTGAGTATCTCGACAGCCGTTTAAGGCAATGTGACGTTAAACGGGAACACAATGTGGATGAGTCAAAGCCCGTTGACATAATGGTGAAATGGCGTGGTACAAGTCACATGGCATTGATTGAGATAAAGTGGGTGGGGAAATCATTAAAAACGGATAGAACCGGTTTTAGCGCTGAGTATGCCGATGCTCGCGCCAGAGCGGGTGCGAGTCAACTTATTGACTATATCGACAAAAATACGGACACTTTCCCTAGAGATGTTACCACTGGTTATTTAGTTGTTTATGATTTGAGAAGGCATAGGAATACTAACCCGACCAGTACAAAGATATCCAGAGTTGACGCGAATTATTACAAAGACAAGGAGATTGAGTTCGATCCACAATATGAGTTGACCAGAAAAGATTTTAAGCACCCCTATCGGTTCTTTGTAAAGGTGAGTAATAATGCCTATCAAGATAGATAATATGAATAAGAAAGGACAGTCTCTGTCGAATGCAATTGATACGGTCAATCTTCCAAGGCATAGATGGTATTATTACAAGGAGGGGTTTTCTCCCAATTTGGTCAAAAAGGCTATCAAAAAACTGCATCTTACAAAGCAAGACTTGGTGCTAGACCCTTTCAATGGTAGTGGAACAGTAACTTTGTCCTGCGCTTTGGAGGGATTACCTGCTGTGGGAATTGAAGTGAATCCTTTTACGACCTTCATTGCTAAGACAAAGACATATAACGTGGACGTAAAAGTTCTGTCACAATGTGCTCAGCAATTATTACAAGCAATTGAACAAGATCAAACGACCGTTTCAAGATGGATAGGCATTTCAACATTCACGGAAAATGACCATCTTGAAAAATGGCTCTTTAATAGAGATGTTGCAGATGCCTACGAAAGCGGTTTCGTTTATTTGGACGAGATAGAGAATCAGAAGGTCAAGGATATACTCAAATTGGCCTTAATCTCGTCCTTAATGGCTTGCGCAAATGCACGCAGGGATGGTAAATGTTTCAAGTATCGGAAGAATTGGAAGGAAGATGGTTTGAACAAACAAAGTTTCTTAAAAACCCTGACTGATAAATTGCAACTGTGCATAGAAGATGCTGCAACAGAGATTAAAGAGACTCCTAAGATTATCAGTGCAGACAGCAGAACGTATCTTGAAAACAACCACAACGACAAATTCTCTCTATGCATAACGTCACCACCATATTTGAACACGTTCGATTACACAGATATATACAGACCCGAACTATTCATGGGGGGGTTCATTCATAATAATGAAGAGCTCTCTCGGTTGAGGCTTAATACCGTTCGTTCGCATGTACAAGTTGCCTGGCCGAATCCCGTGGAAAATAATTTTGGCAAGCATTACACGCGAATAATGAATCATATACTCAATCATCAAGATCAGTTGATGTGTAAACGAATCCCACTAATGATTCAGGCCTATTTTGAAGACATGAAACATGTTTTAGAATCATTATTCATTCATGGAAGGATGGATGCTCAAGTATGGATAGTGGTTTCCACATCTGCCTATGCTGGAATTGAGGTGCCAGTAGATAAGATTATTGGTGATATTGGAGAGACAGTAGGTTTTAAGTTAATTAGAATCTGCAAACTAAGAGATATTCGTAAACGTAAGACCAGATACAGTGAGACAATCAACTTCCTACGAGAAAGCCTTGTGATTATGAGAAAAACGTCATCATGAAACTAGCTGCATAGTGGCTATGAAATAGGTTTGTTAATCTAGAATAGAGTTTGCTTTTCCAAAGGGTGAAGAAAAGCAAAATACAGTTTTCCGAATAAAATACACATTGACAAATACAATTATTATGAATATACAAAGATTAGAGGTAAATCATTTTGGCCCCATTTCAGAGGCATCTGTGGAAATAAGGCCTCTTTTAGTGCTTATCGGTCCTCAAGCTAGCGGCAAGAGTACCATGGCAAAACTTATTTATTTCTTCCAACAGTTGCCCTTGGAGTTCTTTACTCGCTTTTATCACTCTGAGCGTGAGTACATGGATATGACCCAAGACTTGATAGTACCTATTCGAGAAAAATTCTATGACTTTTTCGGTTCAACATTTCATCTTCCCGACTTCACCATAGTGTATCACTATTCGGAGGGGCGTGCTTTAACTTTGTCGCTTACCCCATTGAAGAAACTTGATGCTCATTTTACAGATGATTTTTTTACTAAGCAGGACAAGAATGCCTTACGTTCATTTAAGAGAGAACTTTTGAAAATTAAGGTAGAAATGTCTGAGGATACTAATGCATCACGCAGACTCGTGCTTGATGAGCGTCAGTTGCAGTATTTACACTCATTGAATGACAAAATAAATGAGATTTTCTGTAATGATCACAACGACCAACTTTTTATTCTTGCTGGAAGAAATGCCACCGTGGGTTATAGCGAGACGTTTGAGGACATGCTTCGTGAAAGCATCCAGCGTAATATTGAGGCACAAGGACGTCGTGCATTTGACAGCAAGGAACAGACAGTGGATGAAACAATAATGCTAAGCTTTATGCAACGAGTGGTTAAAATGCGTCAGAGTTTTATCAACTTAGGCAATTTTGAGGGGATGATTACACATGCAAATAAGGTATTAAAACCAAAACTTCTATTAGCCAATAAACTGATCAGGAGGGTTCTAAAAGGGCAGTACTCGAACTCAGAATATGGTGAACGCATTGTACATCAAGGAGGTAATTATGTCTATCTAAAAAATGCTTCTTCTGGACAACAAGAATCTATTAGGATTTTGCAGGATGCTTTCCTTTCTCTTTATCAAGGGAATAAGCTTCTGCGTATAGTGGAGGAACCAGAAGCGCATGTTTATCCAGAGGCACAAATGGCAACTATTCAATTATTGGTATTGATGTTGAACAATTCTCCCAATAACAACCTAATACTTACAACGCATAGTCCTTATACTTTGACCATTATTAATAACTTGATTTATGCCGCCAAGGTGGGAGAGAAACACTCAGAGCAAATAGGAAGTATAGTAGAAAAGTCACTATGGCTCCCTTCAGAACGGGTGGCTGCCTATCGGATAATAAACGGCCGAGCTGAGAATATCATTGATGACGAAATTCATGAAATAAAAGCTGAGCTTATAGACGAGATATCTTGTGTAATAGGCAAACAATATGATAGAATGATGGATATAGAAATGACCGAAGGTGATGAAAATTAGTATCAATAGCAAATGGCCTTTTTTTGAGGCGTATTTCGACAACAAATATATAACTATTCATGATACTCGGCAAATCATCGTATTAAAGGAACCTCGAGAAGTACGAGAATACAGGGTTGAAAATAAATCGGGCAAAGATATTGTTGTTTATAAAATAGATGGAGGCCTAATGGATGACAACAATTTGCTTAAGTGTGATTTTGGTGTTTATACGGAAGATGACATTCTATATTTTATTGAGTTGAAAGGTTCTGATTATATTCATGCTTTGGAACAATTGTTGAATACGGTCAACTTCTTGGTGGTCAAGCCACAGATAAAAATCGGTAGGCTAAACGCAAGGGTTGTACTATCAAAAATGAATGTGCCAAGGATTATCCCTACTCAGGAAAAAAACTCATCAAGTTGTTGAAATGTCGAAATGGTGATTTTATAAAACAATGTCAAGTATTGAAGGAAATAATTTAAGAATTAGCAAAAGTTTTATATCTCCTGTCACTTCGGTTTGTGACTGATGAGGCGAATCCATAAAGAAGAAACAAATACTTCTATGAAAAAAATCCTACTCGTCTTCGGAACCCGCCCAGAGGCCATCAAAATGTGTCCTTTGGTGAAGGAGTTCCAAAAATATCCAAAAGACTTTGAAACCATCGTCTGTGTCACGGGGCAGCATCGCGAAATGCTTGACCAGGTGCTCCGAATCTTTGAGGTGACGCCTGACTATGACCTGAACATCATGAAACAGGGACAAGACCTGTATGATGTCACAGCACGGGTGCTTACGGGGATGCGCGATGTGCTGAAGGAGACACAACCCGATGTGGTGCTGGTTCATGGTGACACGACCACGAGTACTGCGGCGGCGTTGGCGGCTTTCTACCAACAGATTCCCGTGGGACATGTAGAGGCGGGATTAAGGACCCATAATATTTACAGCCCCTGGCCGGAAGAGATGAACCGCCAGATTACAGGCCGTATCGCAACATATAATTTCTCGCCCACTCCTTTGTCGGAGCGTAACCTCCAAGAAGAGAAGGCCCAAGGCCAAATCTTTGTAACGGGCAATACCGTCATCGATGCCTTGCATATGGTGGTGGAGAAACTCAAAACCGACAAGACCTTGGCTAATGAGCAGGTGAATGTGCTCAAGAATGCAGGCTACGATGTCACGCGCCTTGCTAATGGCAAGAAACTCGTACTGATTACAGGTCACAGAAGAGAGAATTTCGGCGAGGGCTTTATCAGCATGGTGACAGCCATGAAGGATTTGAGCGAGAAGTATCCGGATGTGGACTTTGTCTATCCCATGCACTTGAATCCCAATGTGCGCAAGCCCATCCACGAAGTATTTGGAGAGGACCTGACCGTATACCCCAACTTCTTCTTCATAGAACCGCTCCAATATCTGGAGTTTGTCTATTTGATGGAAAAGTCAACAGTGGTGCTCACCGACAGCGGTGGAATTCAAGAGGAGGCTCCTGGTCTAGGCAAGCCCGTGTTGGTGATGCGCGATACCACAGAACGGCCTGAAGCATTAAAGAGCGGCACGGTACATTTGGTAGGTACAAATCATGACCTAATAGTGAACGAAGTAAGCACCCTGCTCGATGATGCTAATGCCTACGAACGGATGTCGAAGGCGGTAAACCCATACGGTGACGGCAAAGCCTGTTCTCGCATTGTTCGGGCCATTAAGGGTGAAGAAATCGATAGATACGAAGTTAAATAGCAATCAATAAAAACAACAAATATGATCAATGTAATAGGACTCGGCTACATCGGCCTTCCCACAGCTTTAATGATGGCCTCCCATGGCGTGGAAGTCGTCGGAACGGATTATAACAAAGAACTTGTTGCCACGCTCAACGCAGGCAAAACCACTTTCAAGGAAGACGGCTTGGACGAGCTCTTTAATGCCGCCGTTAAAGCGGGCATTAAGTTCACCACGGAGTATCAAAAGACTGATATGTACATTGTCAGTGTGCCTACTCCATACGACAAGTTCAGTAAGAAGGTTGACGCCTGCTACGTGGTGGCCGCCGTCAAGGAAGTGATGAAAGTTTGCCCTAAGGGTGCTACCGTTGTGGTGGAATCGACGGTGAGTCCTGGTACGATGGATAAGTATGTTCGCCCGGTTATTGAGGCGAACGGCTTCAATATCGGAGAAGACATCCATCTCGTTCACGCCCCGGAGCGTATCATCCCAGGCAACATGGTGTATGAGTTGCTGCACAACAACCGTACTATCGGTGCCGACAGCAAGGAAATCGGTGAAAAGGTGAAGCAATACTATGCCTCGTTCTGCGAAGGTGAAATCGTTGTGACCGACATCCGTACGGCCGAGATGACCAAGGTGGTGGAGAACACGTACCGCGCTGTGAACATCGCTTTTGCCAATGAATTGAGCCGCATCTGCCGCCATGACAATATGGATGTGTATGAGATCATCCGTATCTGCAACATGCACCCGCGCGTGAACATCCTGCAGCCTGGCCCAGGTGTGGGCGGCCACTGCATCTCTGTTGACCCGTGGTTCCTCGTGGGCGACTATCCGCAACTGGCCAAGGTTATTGACGAGAGCATGAAGACCAACGACACGCAGCCCGTATTTGTGTTGGAGCGCATCTACGAGATTATGAAGGAGCACAACATTACCGACAACCGCCGTGTGGGCCTTTATGGCATCACATACAAGGAAAATGTAGATGACATCCGCGAAAGTCCGACCCTTCAGATGCTCGACATCCAGGAACGCCATCTCGCCCGTCCGCTGAAGAGCTTCGATCCCTTCTTCACCGACAAGGAAATCGTGCCTAACCAAATCCTCGACTTTGATCAGTTCCTAAGCGAAGTTGACATGGTGGTCATCATGGTAAAGCACGACCATATCAAGCAGAATTGGGACAAGCTGAAGGGCAAAGTGATTTTGGATTGCCATAATATTTGCCCGATAGAGGGTGTGTATCATATTTAAGCCAATATGTTCAACCTAGACAAATTCATAGCCGACCACATCACCCATCGTTCTTCAAGCATGTTTGAGGCCGATATCCAGGCGAACACTATACGGCTCACCCAAGAAATAGAAGGCAAATCCGTTTGCGTCATCGGTGGTGCTGGCAGCATCGGTTCCTCGTTTATTAAGGCCGTGTTGCGCTTCAAGCCAGGAAAGCTGGTGGTCATTGACCTCAACGAGAACGGCTTGGCCGAGCTGACACGCGACATTCGTTCTACAGAGGGTTTGTTTGTACCGCAGGAATACCGTGCCTATACACTCAATTTCGCTGACCCGATTTTCACCCGAATTTTCCGCGAAGAGAGAGGATTCGACATCGTAGCCAACTTCTCCGCCCATAAGCATGTGCGTAGCGAGAAGGACAAATACTCGGTGCAGGCACTCATTGAGAACAACGACATAAAAGCCAAGAAACTAATGGATTTACTTTGTGAGTTTCCCCCCAAGCATTTCTTCTGCGTGAGTACCGACAAGGCCGCCAATCCCGTGAACATCATGGGTGCCAGCAAGCGCATCATGGAGGATTTGGTGATGGCTTACAACGGCAAGTTCAAAGTGACTACAGCACGTTTTGCCAACGTGGCTTTTAGCAATGGCTCATTGCCAGATGGATGGTTGCATCGTTTGCAGAAAAAACAGCCTTTGGCAGCACCTAATGATGTAAAGCGTTATTTCGTTTCGCCTGAAGAAAGCGGACAAATCTGCATGTTGGCCTGCATCCTTGGCAACGGTGGCGAGGTCTTCTTCCCAAAGCTGGGCGAAGACCAGATGCTGACCTTCAGCGCCATTTGCGACGACTTTGTAAAATCGGAAGGCTTCTCCAAAAAGGAATGCGCCAACGATGATGAAGCCAAGCATTATGCTAGCCAGATGTCCTACGACAGTGATACCTATCCTGTAGTGTATTTCAAAAGCGACACGACAGGCGAGAAAGCCTACGAGGAGTTTTACATCCCCGGCGAGAAAATCAACATGGAGCGCTTCAAGGCGTTGGGTGTGGTTGAAGAGACAACGCGTCGTCCGATGAATGAAGTGAATGCATTCTTTACTAAGTTGGAATCGTTATTCCAAGGCGACTTTACCAAGGAAGATGTGGTGAAAGCTATCAAGGATTTTATCCCGAACTTCGAGCACGAAGAGAAGGGAAAGAATTTGGATCAAAAGATGTAAATAAACACAAAATACCATGGGTTACAAGATACCATTATTCAACTTAAACTTTGACGAAAGAGAAGTCCAAGCGGCTTACGATACCATCAAATCGGGCTGGATTTCCACGGGCCCCAAGAACGAGCAACTGGAACAGATGTTCATCGATATGTGGAAGGTGAGTTATGCGGTGAGCATGACCAACTGCACCGCTGCACTGCATGTCTGCTGCATGGTGTGCGGCCTCGGCCCTGGCGATGAGGTGCTGGTGCCTTCGTTGACTTTCGCCGCTTCGGTGAACAGCATCCGTTATGCAGGTGCAACGCCTGTCTTCTGCGATATCATTGGCCCCGACCATATCAATATCGACCCAAAGGAAATCGAGAAGAAGATTACACCTAAAACCAAGGCAATTGTGGTGGTTCACATGGCTGGTTTTCCTGCCCACATGGACGAAATCATGGCCATTGCCCGCAAGCACAACCTCAAGGTGATTGAAGATGCTTGCCACGGACCGCTGTCGGAATATAAAGGCAAGAAACTTGGAACGCTTGGCGATTGCGCTGCGTTCAGTTTCTTCTCCAACAAGAATATCTCTACGGGTGAAGGTGGTATGTTCGTCACCAACAATGAGGAGATGGCCAAGAAAGCTCGCCTATTGCGTTCGCATGGCATGACGACGATGTCGTACCAACGTGCCAGCGGACACGCTACCACCTACGACATCCTTGAGTTGGGTTACAATTATCGTATGGACGACATTCGTGCTGCCATCGCCATTGAGCAATTGAAAAAATTACCTGCCGACTTAGATACCCGTATCAAGGTGCGTCAGCGTTATGTGGAGCAACTGGCCAATGTGAAGGATGTGATAGTGCCATTTGCCGACAACAAGGAGTTTGTGAGCAATTACATCATGCCTGTTGTTATCACCAAGGGTGATACCGCCTATCGTGATGCTATTAGGGATAAGATTCATGCTGCGGGCATTCAGACTAGCGTGCATTATCCTGCCGTACATCGTTTCTCGATCTATAAGGATTACCATGCTGTGTTGCCACAAACGGAGTATGTGACCGATCATGAAATCACACTGCCCTTGTATGCAGCATTGACAGAAGAACAGATTGACTTTATTTGCGATACCTTTAAAAAGGCGTTGGATGAAAAGTAATGCTATCATAGTAGGCGGATTCCATGAAATCATTGAGCTGTGTGAAGAATGTGATTTCAATGTAGTAGGAATCATTGATAATGAACTCCAAGATACCTACTTTGGACTGCCTATTATTGGAAAAGACGGAGATGCAAAACGACTTTTCTCCAAATATGGTGATTGTAAGGTCATAATCACACCAGACTCTCCAAAAATAAGAGAGAAACTGGTGAACCTATACAAAACCATCGGATACGAATTCGCCACTCTAATAAGTCCGCTTGCTCATGTCTCCAAGTTTGCAGAAATAGGCGAGGGAACAGTCGTACAAGCAGGTGTCAACGTCTCTGCCGCCACAAAGATTGGTTGCTTCTGTAAACTGAACAGCTATTGCAACGTGATGCACGACAATATGATAGGAGACTATACTACCATCGCGCCCAATGCTGTTTTACTGGGAAGAGTGTCAACAGGGAAAGGTGCCTATATCGGAGCTAATTCCACAATATTACCAAACATTAACATCGGAGCTGGCTCAACGGTAGGTGCTGGGGCTGTTGTTACACGATCAGTTGCTGATAGTGTTATAGTCAAAGGAGTTCCCGCCAAATAGCATGGAATCTAAACTGTAAAAAGTTAAGAAAATGATAATGTTTTCAGAGCGCATACAATCCCTGATGATTGATTCAGGAAAGACCATTATCCAGACAATGAAAATGATGGATGATGCAAGAACAAAATCATTGTTGGTTTTTAATGAAGACAAATTCTGCGGTATGATAACCAATGGAGATTTGCAACGTGCCATTATTGCAAATAAACCATTTAGCACGCCGATTGGCAATCTTATTGACAACAATAATAAAAAATATGCATATCAAGGCGATGATATTCAGCAAGTAAAAGATTGGATGATTGAGGTGAGGGCAGAGTATATGCCCATACTCGACAAAGACGGAAACCTTGTTGATGTGATTTTTTGGGATGATATTCTTTCTGAAACCATCGTTGAAGATAACCGTAAGAAAATAGACCTGCCCGTAGTTATTATGGCGGGTGGCAAAGGAACGAGACTAAGTCCTTTAACGAATGTTATCCCTAAACCTTTGGTGCCGGTTGGAGACAAAACTATACTTGAGGTTATCATGGATCAATTTGAGAGCATAGGCTGTCACAAGTTCTATATGTCGGTCAATTATAAAGCTGATATGATGAAGTATTATCTCAACCAGCTTGACCATCATTATGATATTGAATTCTTCCAAGAGGATAAACCCTTAGGGACGATAGGAAGTGTCAGACTACTAAAAGGCAAGATAGACTCTCCTTTCTTTGTGAGCAATTGTGACAGCATCAACGAGCAAGACTACCGAGATGTTTATGATTATCACATTAAAAACAGAAACAATCTTACGATTGTTACAATGGTGAAGACATTTAAGATTCCGTATGGTGTGATAGAAACAGGCGATGATGGACTGATGACTGCCTTAAGCGAAAAACCAGAATTGACTTATCAAGTGAATACAGGCGTGTATATATTGAACCCTGAATGCATTGACAAAATCCCGGAAGGAGAGTTTTTCCACATTACACAACTGATGGAGAAAATCAAGGCACAAGGAGGAAGAGTAGGCTGTTTTCCTGTGAGCGAACAATCGTGGAAGGACATGGGTGAGTGGAATGAGTATTTACGAATGATTAAGGTTAAGTAAGAACTATTATGTCCACTCCGAAAAAAATACTCTTGATTTATCATTATTACCATCATCATGAGATGGTGGAAAAAATGGCTCGATTGGTTAGTAATGAAGAAACTGTTGTAGATGTGTTTTGCTGGGATAATTACATCTTTGTCAAAAATTCCGAATTGTCTGGTGTTGTTACAGACAAAGCCTTTCAAGTTATCAAGGCTATGGGGCGTTCTTTTTTGGGGCGTTTGTTGCGACGATTATTTGGGAAGACACTGGTGAAACAAACTATCTCAAAATACGATTTAGTAGATTTTCATGCTTTTGCTGAATACTATCTTGATTTAATGCATTTTTGTGTCAAAAAAGGTATTCCTTACGACATTACATTATGGGGTTCCGAAATCATGCGTGCGACGCCAAATGCTTTAATACGGAACAAGTACGGGTTTGAGAATGCTCGTTATATCAAAGCGACCGAGAACCTACAAGATGTAATCTCTGAGCAGTATTTAGGAGCTTTTGATAATAAATGCAAAACGGTTTATTGGGGTAATTCGGACTTTGAAGTAATTGACAAGGTCAGCTCCTCTTTTACCGATGTTGGGGCAATCAAGCATTCTTTCATCGATTGTCCTGATGACAAAATCATTATTACATGTGGTTACAATGGAAGTGCTGCACAAAATCATGTTAGGATACTAGAGTCTATATCGCGCTTGCCCGAAACACTATTAAACTCTTTGTTTCTCATCTTACCCATGACATATGGTGCTGATGAAGAATATTTGAAAACAGTAAAGGAAACTGTTGAAAGAACAGGAGTTCTTTTTAAGTTATTTGATAAGCGCCTTCCGATTGAGACTGTGGCCAAAATCAGAATCGTGTCTGATGTGGTTGTAAATATGCAAGATAGCGATGCATTCTCGGGGTCGCTTCAAGGACATCTGTATGGAGGGAATGTTTTGATCATTGGAGAGTGGCTAAAATATCCACCATTAGACAACAAAAAGATATTCTATCTAAAAACAACATTTGATTCTTTGTCGGATTTATTAGAGGACGTATTGTGCAACTTGGATGAGTATAAAAAGCAATGCATCAATAATTCCTCTTTGATGTCGGGTCTCACTTCGTGGAATTCTGTAGTAAATACGTGGTTTAACATTTATAAAGGAAACTGAAATGAGTCTATTGCATACAACCGCAAAAGGTGTGGCATGGACTACCGCTTCAACGGTAGTTAGAAGCGTTGTGTCTTTGCTTCAGGTAGCTATTCTTACCCGTTTTCTTGATAAAAGCGATTTTGGAATAGTAGCCATTGCAACGGTGTTTCTTGGTTTTACACAGATTTTCCTAGATTTAGGTATATCTGCCGGCATCATGCACAAACAAGACACTACACCCCAACAATATAGTTCCCTGTTTTGGTTGAATATTTTTATGGGAGTTTTGTTGACGGGTGTTTTATGCGCCTGCTCTCCGTTGGTGGCAAAAGCATACAAGGAGCCCTGTCTAACCAAGATCATCAGCTTGCTAAGTTTTACAATATTTTTCTCGTCTTTAGGGAGTCAACACAGAACCGTCCAACAAAAAAAGATGCGTTTCAAATATATTTCCATTATTGAAATAACCACATCTCTATTGTCTCTTGTTTTGGCTGTTTTATTGGCATATTTTGGCTTCGGGGTATATAGTTTGGTGTATTCGAATCTTTTCCATGTTGCTTCTTCCAGTTTGTTGTTTTTGGGAATAGGATTGAGCAAAGATCGAAACATCTCATTTCATTTTAAGTTATCCGAAACATACGACTATTTAAAAATCGGGGTTTTCTCTATCGGTTCTCATGTTCTGGATTATTTTTCTCGGGAGATGGACATATTGATTATCAGTGCTACTCTCGGCAAGGAGGTAACAGGGTTATATTCCTTGTGCAAAAAACTGGTCATGGCCATGTATGCTACCGTAAATCCAATATTGACGAAAGTCATAACCCCGATATTTGCATTAATCCAGAAAGAAAAAGAAAGGGTATTGCAATTATACTATGACATAATTGAATCGTTAGCAATATTAAACATGCCGATTTATTGTTTAATAGCTATTTTCTCAGTGGGAATTCTTAAGTATCTATATGGTGATCAATACACTGATGGCGCTTTGATTTTGGCTTTTACAGCATTAACCTACGGCATTAATACTACTGGTAGTCCCGTTGGCAGTCTTCAGATTGCTATGGGAAGAACCGACTCTGGTTTCTATTGGACGATATGCAGAATAGTTGCAACAGCTATAGCCATTTATGTCGGATCTCAGTTTAGCATCAATGCGATTGCATTATCATTATTGATCCTTAATATAGTGGTTAATCCTGCTTTTTGGCGAGTTACCATAAAACCCATTATCGGTGGACATTATAAGGATTATTTTGCTAATTCTGTTTTTATTTGTTTGATTATAATGTTGTTTTCCTTTCCGGTCTATTTACTTTGTAACAAGTGGACGTCGGTTCCTTTGTGTCTGTTAACAGGTTTCTTCTATATCGTAGTTTTTTTTATTATTGTATATCGTTTTTTTTCAAAAGTGTATTTGATCCGATTATTTAAAGAGCGTATTCAACCTTGGTTGAAATCAAGGGTGCGGTCGAAAAAAGTTAGGAATTAATTGCGCAATTGGTGACAATAGTATATGTGTTTTGTCAAAGAAACAATGGAAAGAAAACAAGTGTTACGATAACAATGTCAAATATGCAAATTAGTAACAATAAAAATAGAGTTTTTGCTTTCTTTTTTACCCTAGTATTCCCATTTGGTGGGTTGATCTATACCTTAATCCACTGGCGGAAAAGTTGGGCAAAAAACATGTTTTGGTTGGCTTGCATTTATATGGGTGCAGTGCTGATATATTGGCCTGAAGGAACGGTTTTAGGTGAGGGCGCTGATGGTGGGCGGTATGTGTTGGATTTGATGCGGATGTATGGAGACAAGTCTGTTTCCATGGCAAGCATCTTGTCTCAATACCAAATCGACGAGCACACTATGGACCTTTATCAGCCAATCATGACTTTCCTGGTTTCTCGTTTTACAGATAATGGCCACGTCTTATTTACTGTTTTTGCCGTGGTTTTTGGCTTCTTCTACTCCCGCAATATTTGGTATATTTTGGAAAAACTACCAGAAAAGAGACTTGGAGGATTGTTCATCCTAGTTGCTCTTTATTTCTTAATATGCCCTATTACCCAAATTAGTGGCGTTCGCATGTGGACGGCGTTGCATGTGTTTGTATACGGCACGATGCCGTATTTGTTGGAACGAGACAGGTCAAAGTTTTGGTGGGTGTTGCTAACGCCATTGATTCATTTTTCTTTCCTTTATGTGGCCATCTTTGCTCTTGTATGGTTCTTGCTTCCATATCGGCTGAAAACACAAAGTTCCATTTTTCTTACCATAGCGCTTGTGTTTTTTGTGGTAACTCTATTTGTTAACACACTAAACCTGAATGCTATGGGTGGTATGCTTGCCGAATATTCTCCTGAGTCATACGAAGAGCGTATCGAAGGCTATGTAAATGAAGACTACGCTTCGAGCCGTGCTGATGCTCGAGCACGCAATAACTGGTATGTGGCTGCATCAGGTACGGTGACGCACTGGAGTTATAATTTGTTATTGTTGGCTTTGCTTCCTTGCCTAAAGCGTAACTTCAAGCAAGATAAAGGCTTGATGCATTTATACGTGTTTGCTTTGCTTTTGGGTGGTTTTGCAAACATCATGGCTTTGATTCCCAGTGGAGGCCGTTTTCAATTGCTATCACAAATGTTCAAGGTTCCCATCATACTCCTTGTAGTAATGTTGATACCAGCGTCTGACAAGTTCAGAAAACTTGTCAATGTGGCTTTGCTTTTCTTGCTATTACCTTTTGTTTTCAACATCAGGCAATTGTTCGACTATTTCAGTGTCACGGTTTTGGTAGGCAACTTCATCACCTTGTTTTTCTGGGAAAACAATGTACCATTGATTGATTTTATAAAACGAGTATTATAAATACATTATGAGAATATTGATAATATCTGGGTCGTTTTATCCCATTAATTCACCTCGCTCTTTTCGTACTACCGAATTAGTTAAAGAATTCTCTCGATTGGGTCATGATGTAACCCTTTATATTCCCGAAACTAATAACGATTATTCAAACTTTATAAAGGATTATCCAATTACCGTCAAGACGTATTTGCGAATTGTTGAAAAACGCCGGTTTGTTGGCAATTTAATCATAGATAGGGTTATTTTTCATTATCTCAACTGGCTTATGGCATACCCTTCTTTGAAAAACAAGAAAAACGTAGAAAGAGCAGTTGGTAATGAAAACGGATACGACTTATTAATAACAATTGCTGTTCCACATTATATTCATTGGGCTGTGGGTAAATTGTATGCACAAAGAAATAAGATGGCTTCTATGTGGCTTGCTGATTGTGGAGATCCTTTTATGTTGGCCGACAGTGGAGCCAAAAAACCTCCATTCTATTTTAAAAATATGGAAAAACGTTGGTGTAGATTATGCAATTATATTATTGTGCCCACCGAAACATCCTATTTGGGTTATTATCCTGAGTTTAAGGATAAAATAAGAGTAATTCCTCAAGGCTTTAATTTTGAGAATTTAGTATTACCAGAATACAAAAAGAATAGTATTCCCACTTTTGCTTTTGCGGGCAGTTTGATTCCAGCAAGAAGAGATCCTAAAAAACTATTAGAATTTCTTGTGAGTTATGACAAGCCGTTTCGTTTTGTGGCTTATGGTGGCAATATACGGCAGTTCATGGAACCCTATAAAAACAAATTGGGTGATAAGATTGTAATTAATAACCCCGTTCCGCGAGACCAATTATTACCAATTTTGTCGCAAATGGATTTCCTTATTAACATTGGAAATGGAACCAAGGTGCAGACACCAAGCAAACTCATAGACTATACACTGACAAAGCGTCCTATATTGACCATTGAGTCAAACGACATCAAAAAGGATATCCTTATGGAATTTCTTGACGGTAATTATGAACACAAGGATGATAAAGTTGACATATCCAAGTGTGATATTCATAATGTTGCCAAACAATTTCTCGATTTATGTGAATAAACTATGAACCTTAAACGAACCATTTCCCACAACCTCCTCAACATTTCTGGCTGGCGCACCAGACGTCACATCGTCGTTATCGAAAGTGACGATTGGGGGAGCATACGTATGCCATCAAAGGATGTTTATGAACAATTGCTACAGGCTGGTATCAGAGTTGACAGATGCCACTATTGTTCTAATGACTCCGTAGCAAGCGAGGATGATTTGTCGCTGTTGTTTGAAGTGCTGAATTCTTTCAAGGACACCAATGGCTCACCAGCTATAATCACTGCCAACGCTGTGGTGACCAACCCCGATTTTGACAAAATTAGGGAAAGTGATTTTGAACATTTTTATTACAAGAGAATCACAGAAGGCCTACCCGCAATACAAGGTTGTGAGCACGTCCTTGACCTGTGGAAAGAGGGAAATAAGAATGGTTGTTTCAGGATACAGTCGCACGGCCGAGAGCATCTCAATGTGATGCGATGGATGCATTATTTGAAAGAAAACTATCCCGAAACCCGTTTGGCTTTTGACTTCGGTGTCTATGGATTGAGTACAACAATAACTTCTGAAAAACGCAAATCTTTTTTACCTGCTTTTGACTTTGAAAACGAACAGGAAGAACAACGGGTCAACGAAATCGCCAAAGATGGCTTGACTTTATTTGAGGAGATTTTTGGTTATAAATCTAGTTCTTTTATTGCTCCGAATTATACTTGGGGAAGAAGTTTGGAGAAAACCATTGCGAGTTGTGGGGTCAAATATATCCAAGGACAACAGAGAGGAAAATACAGAAACGCAAAAGGTGAAGACAACAAGATAAGACTGCGGTATATGGGCAGAAAAAACGAATTTGGACAAATCGACCTTTGCCGAAATGCCATTTTTGAGCCATCAGAAGCACCACAAAAGGATTGGGTGGATTCGTGTATGAAAGACATTGCCATTGCATACCGGTGGCATCATCCAGCGATCATCTGCTCACATCGAGTGAATTATGTTGGCACTATCAATGTTGAGAATAGAGATAGGAATCTAAAGTCTCTTGCTCGTCTTCTTGAACAAATCAAGAAAAATTGGCCTGATGTGGAATTTATGAGTTCTGATCAATTGGGAGAATTAATTATAGCACAATGAACAACGAAGCCATTAATATTTTCATTTCAGGTGACTTTGCACCTAGAATGAGGGTCAACGAGGTTATTGAACGGGGTGATTACCAGTTACTCTATAACGATATTCTGCCCATTATTCAGGATTCTGATTTCGCAATTACCAATCTTGAATCTCCTTTGCTTGAAGAAGGAAAGCCCATTGCAAAAACAGGACCAAATCTTAAATCACCTATCAAAAGCATAGAAGCGCTCAAGTTTGCGGGCTTTGATATGGTTACTTTAGCCAACAACCACATGATGGATTTTGGAGAGGAAGGGCTCTTTTCTACGATTCAAGTCTGCGAAAGAAACAATATCAGACATATTGGTGCTGGATTGAATATAGAAGAGGCAAAAAAGGTTGAGTATTTTGACATAAAAGGGAATCGCATCGCCTTCATCAATTGCTGTGAAAACGAATGGAGTACCACACAAGGGGATTATCCTGGGTGCAATCCATTGAACGAAGTGGCATTATATTATCAGATTCAAGACGCCAAAGTTAATGCCGACTATATAATTTTGATCATACATGGTGGACATGAAACATACGAGTTCCCCAGTCTGAGGATGAAAAAACTATATCGTTGGTTTATCGACTTGGGAGTGGATGCTGTCATTGGGCACCACACGCACTGCTTCAGCGGCTATGAGATTTATGGAGAAAAGCCAATTGTTTATAGTTTGGGCAATTTTGTTTTTGACAGCAATAAGAGAAATTCTTCATGGAATGTTGGTGCAGCAGTAACATTGACAATTCAAAGGGAGCAAACAAGCATACAATTGTTTCCTTTTAAACAATGTGACGATGAGGCTGGTGTGAAATTGTTCAATTCCAAAGAAACCGATATTTGGCTTGAGAAAGAGGCTCAAAAGAGCGAGCAGATTCAAGATGATACAATACTTGAGAAAAAGTTTGAAGAATTTGCTGCCAAAAAAAGGAATTTATATAGAGGTTTTCTTGAACCGAACAACTCCTCTTGGGTTTTGGCAGCAAAAAACAAAGGATTGTTGCCTAGGAAAATAAAAGGTGATAAGCGGTTGCTCTATTGGAATATCATTCGTGCTGAAGCACATAGGGATATATTGTTGAATCTTTTATCAAAAGAGAAATGAAAATAGCCATTCACAAATCAGGCGGTTTTTCAGACCGGTGGATTGAATACTGTGAGAAAAACCATATCGATTACAAAATAGTCAATGCCTACGACTCGGATATCGTTGAGCAAGTGATGGATTGTGATGCTTTTATGTGGCATTTTTTCCACAATTCTTACAAAGATGCTTTGTTTGCCAAGCAACTTCTATTTTCACTTCAACAGGCAGGAAAACGGGTTTTTCCCGATTTTAACTCGGGTTGGCATTTCGATGACAAGGTAGGACAAAAGTATTTGTTAGAAGCCATAGGAGCACCACTTGTACCTTCGTATGTATTTTACACCAAAGAAGAAGCACTTGATTGGATTGAAAAGACTACATTCCCAAAAGTGTTTAAACTACGAGGAGGAGCTGGCGCAACCAATGTTAGATTGGCAAAGACAAAAAGAAACGCCCGTCGATTGGTAAAGAAAGCTTTTAGCAACGGTTTTGCCCAAAAAGACTTTATATATTTCTTTAAAGACAAGTGCAAGAAATATAAAAACGGGACGGCAAGTCTCAAGGAGGTATTGAATGCATTTGCGAGAATTTTTGTTGGTAACGAATTTGCCAAAATGCATGCTCCAGAAAAAGGATATGCTTATTTTCAGGATTTTATTCCAAATAATTCATACGACACTCGTATTGTAATTATTGGAGAGCAAAAAGCAATGGTGGAACGACGGTATGTTCGAAAGGGCGATTTTAGGGCGTCGGGTAGTGGAAAATTCGAATATGTAAAAGCAGATGATAAGATGCTCCAAATAGCTTTCAATGTGGCGAAAAGCCTTTCTTTACAATCTGTTGCATTTGATTTTATATATAAAGAAGAACAACCGATGATTGTTGAAATGAGTTTTGGATTTGGTACTCATGGAATTGTGCATTGTGGTGGATATTATACACAAGATCTTGAATGGCATGATGAAGTTGAGCCAGATTTTTGCGGTTGGATGATAGAGGATTTAATCAAATAGTTTTTTATATTATGGGTAATATTAGCAATAAAATCAACCAAATCTTTTTCCCGGATTTATCAAAACGTTTTATTTCTTTGTGGAAAAAATCGAAACATTTTCAAAATTCAAAAGGAATGATAAACAAGATACGATTTATCATTTCTTATTACAGGTACGAAAAGCTTTCAAGGAAGTATCATATTAGAATTCCACTAGGAGTTTGTGACGAAGGATTAAGTCTTCCTCACCCTGAGGTAATCGCAATTAGTCATGGTGCCAGAATAGGAAAGAATTGCCGTGTACAAAAAATGGTTAGTATTGGCCCTGCGTTTGGCACAACAAAATGCCCTAAGATAGGCGATAATGTATATATTGGTCCAGGAGCAAATTTATATGGTGACATCGAAATTGCAGATAACTGTTGGATTGGGGCCAATGCCGTAGTGAACAAGTCTTTTTTGGAGCCTTATTCTGTAATTGCGGGTGTGCCAGCCAAGGTGGTGAAGATAGAGACTAGAAACTGGATGGATGTAATAAAAGAAAAGCATGAAGCAGAACAATGATTTTTTTGTTTTTTTCAGAAAAGGCGGGAAGAAAGTGGAAGAATAAGGAATATTGTTTGAAAAATATGGAAAAATTAGTTTTTTTGTCAAAAAATCGGCATATAAGTTGTTATGACAATGAAAAAACTCGTAACTTTGCAGTCCTAAAATTGTATTCGGTCTGCAAAAGATAGACAAAATAAGTGTAATTAAAATGTAAGTTATATGAAAAACAAGGGGATTGGCCTCAAAAGAAAGTATAAGAAAATAGAGGCCAATATGGCGGCGATAGATCAGTTATATTATGCCGCAAACGATGATGAAATCACAGAAGAACGCTTGTTTGATTATCTTCTTTTGCATCCTATTGGATATATTGATGAAAACAATAGTGCTATAATGAATTCTTCGATAGCAGAGAAATATTATAGGATGGGATATCTCACCAAAGGAGTGGATGGCAATTTCAAACAACAATATAGATTGACCTCTTTTGGCCTAAGCCAAATAGAATTGGCGATGTCTTTGTTGTTGTTGTCTTGAATGATATTAGTTGTTGCTTTGAGCGTATAAACATGCGTGTAAAGCAATCCTAAAATTCAAAATGTTCTAGTGTTTTTATGGAAGAACGTTATTGTGTATTTTGGTTTCCAAGTATATACCATACATCAATAAATGAAAGACTTCAACGGTTTGAGATAGAAAGTCCAATTACTGATTTTGGACAAGATGTCGTCAAATTGAAAGTTTCAATTGATTATTGTTATAGTGAGAAAACTCTAAAAGCTGATTTAGAAAGAGCTCATGAAGACGAGTTCCTCATAAAGAAATCACTTCATTTTGAGGTGTATAAAACGAATATAAAAAACCAACAAGAAAACGTATTCAATAGTTTTGATTTAACATACAAAGATCATTCCAACAACGGAATGGTTGTCTATTCATTTCAAGAACCAGACAATTACCCTAAGAACAATAAGGAAATCCCATCTTTCGACAAGGCATTGACGACGATTTTTTATCATTGTGCAAAGTCATTATTTCACAATCATGAGGTACAAACAGATAGAGATAGTGGGTTGACGGCATATCTCCCCGGCCCCTCATTTAAACCATCCTCTATTCGAGAAAAAGACAATGAAGCAATCCTTTTCTTTCTTTCACAATATGAAACTATCTTCATGAATTATGCAGAAACCGCTTCGGATCTTATTAGAAGGAGGGATGCTATAGTGGCAAAATTCGAAGGTAAGATAAGTCTTTCTGATGATAAGATCGGTACATCTGGATACAAGGCGTTGACACAATTCGGACGGAGGCATTTCAGGAAATGGTATGACGACTCCCTATGTCAAACAGAAGTGTCTTGTTGTAAAAAAGATATTTTATTATCTTGGCTTCAAATCAAACCACATTACAAAAAAAGAAAAAGAAGAAGAGAGTATTATCTTAATCGTTTGATAAAAGTTGGGGAGGCCACAAAAACACAACTAGCAAATAATCCACAAGATAAAACTATCAAGGAGCATAGAATTGTAGATAAACAAAAAGAACTTGCAAAAATATTTAGGGAATGGGGCACTTTACCTTGGAAAACACAAACACGAAAAGAGATTTATCCTATTGATGCTATATTAAGACGGTGTGAGATAGAATTAGGGATGATTGATATAAAAAGAGGGAACTTTTATAGAAAACTGATTCAAAGCCACTTGGATTTGCCAATTCTAACGGAACGAGCTCGTAAAGAAATTGGTATGTTGTGCGAAGGAGCATTAACGGAATATGTTTATTGTAAAACCCTGCTCGAATCAAAATACAATACACATGTAACCCATAACAAGTTTGATGAAAATGGCAAAAGCGAACAGGAGGTTTCGGAGCTTGATCGATGGAGAAAAAAAGCTTGTAACATCAGAAATGCTATTCGTTATATAGAAACCGTAAAATACAGATGTTCAAATGCGCAATTGAACAGCGTCAATTTGACTCTTAAGAAAGCTGACAAATTGAGTCAAAATGCAAAGATATGGACTGTTGTGGGTATCATTTTGTCGGTTATAGGAGTAGCTTTGACGACTGTGGGAACCATATTGGCCATTAAAGCTGATGCCGCTAAACAAGAGTGTGGTTGTTCTGAACCGTTGAATCAAGAGGGCGTTAGCCAAGTGCTTTTTCGGTAATGAATAACGGCGAAATTTGTATAGCTTAGACTTTCCAGATTGCAAAGCCAAACGAATTTTTTTAATTCTATTAATGTTTTTTTTTCGCCGCCACCATTGTTTGCTAATGGCCTGTTTATAAAGTCGTCAAGCAAAATGGGAAGAAAGTGGAAGAAAATGCAATTTGAGACTTCATTATCCCAAAAAATTGTATTTTTGTAGATAAATAATACTAGTATCATGGGTAAATATTCTTTCTCAATACAGGACCACCACGCCATCAAGGACGCTTTTATCGAAATAGATGGTCTCACGGTGTTGGCAGGAATCAATGGAAGCGGTAAGAGCACTTTATCGCGGTGCTTGTATTATTTGGTTAATGCCATGCACGAATTCGAGCACGTATATAAAAGGCGATTTGTCAATAAGCTGGCAAGGGAAGCCAGCATGGTTGCAAGAGTGTTACGTCCTGATAATATGAACTCGCGATATGAAAACTATAGGGATAGAATGCTGGCTTACAGGGAAGACAACAAGTTTGATGCTGTGAAGTTGAGTGATTTGTTTATTGCTTTTGTGCTTCAGGCTGAAAATGATCTGAAAAAATATGTGGAGGGAGCTTCGCCAGCCATTATCAAAAGGCTTTCGTATTATTTGTCAGGTCAAGAGGGAGTCCAAGAAGCTGGTATTGAAACCGTCATTCAAACCTATGTCGACAAATGCTACTCTTTGTTGCAAACTGAGTTGGACGATCTCAACAACACACTGTCTTCGAGGTCATTGCTTGATTTGGAAAATGTGATCCAAAACGAATATGAGCAATATGAAGGATTACCCAACCATATTTCTTTCGAGGAAGAAGATTATGGCCTTTTCAACAACGGGAGTTTTACGCCTCCCCTTGCCTTAAATAGAGCCATTTATGTGGACTCTCCCATGGTGTTGTCCGAAATTGTTTATGACGAAAACAGTTTGTGGGGTAGATTTAGGAGTCTTTTGTATACGGTCAATAACTATGCCGTTCAACACGATGAAAACATCCAATCTTTCATCCAAAGAATTATTGGAGGTCGGGTTAAACTTGTTGAGGATGACATTGGGTATAGTCAGGAAATGCACTATTTGTCTAACGATGGTACGGAAATAAGAATAGAAGAGACGGCAACAGGAATAAAATCGTTCGCCTACTTGAGTCGGTTACTCGAAAATGGTTGGCTCGACAAGGAAACCTTACTGATGATTGACGAACCCGAAGCGCATCTTCATCCACAATGGATTGTGGAGTTTGCCCGTTTGCTTGTGCTCATCCACAAAGAGTTGGGGACCAAAATCATGATAGCCAGCCATAACCCCGACATGGTGGCTGCCATCCAAGCCATTGCAGCCAAGGAGGAAGTGCTTGACCGCACCAGGTTTTATCTGGCCGAACGCGACAGGGATTCGATGCTCTATCGGTTTGTTGACAAAGGCTCTGAGATTGGCGACATCTTCGAATCCTTCAACATCGCCATGTCGAGAATCGAGCAATATGGAACCGCATTGATGTAAGTCTGGTTATGGTACCGGTATTTGACGACAACTTTATTATAGGGCATAAATTGGCCACAAAGTATCTATCTAATTTGGATGCCTTGTGTAGGAGAGACTATAAGGGAAAGGATTATTTCCATAAACAAATTGTTTGTTTGGACATGGATGCATACGAATCATCCTTGAGTGGAAACAACGATGCTACCATGGACGCGTCTGTTGGAATTGCTGATTATGAAAACAACAGAATGGCAAACAGCCGACATCTTTTGGTGGAATTAAGGTTTGGTTATAAATCTACGGGCAATATTGATGTGGAGAACATGAGAAGGAAAATCAGACACACAAAAGACTTGCTTGTGGATGATAGGATTCATGAAAGGTTTGTGTTTATCTATGAAGATAAAATTGCACCTCAAGCAAAAAGTTATTTAAAGCGCTTGGCTCGACAAACAAAATACAACGACTTAGGTTATTGGGATGCCGTAAGTGTTGCCGATTTTGATGTTTATGTGTTTGACAAAGCGACCTTGCCCTACACTCCAATCAATGACATCAAGCAAATAGAAACCGGGCTGAAAGCCAAATTCCAAAAAGACGGATACAATGGTTTGGTAAACCTTATTGATTATTGGATAAACGAGATTGAAAAGTACGAACAGAAGTACAATTTGCAAGAATGTGACGCGATAGCCAAAACATTGTTGGAAGTTTTGGATCAGATACCTGTCTCTAGCATTGTATTTGAAAAAGACTATTTGGATTTGATGCGAGATGATGTCAAAAGGTATGTTAACGCTTAATCCAACAACCAATTTAGCGGTGATTGAGGTGGTCCTAAATAGCTGTTACTAAATTAATGAAAATCTGTTGTTGCATTAACTCCCTCTGTTCTGGAGGTAAAGAGCGTGTGATGAGCGAACTCATCAATGGTTTTATCTCAAACCATGATGCTGAAGTTCATGTGGTGTTATATGGATTAAACCCCGAAGTGTTTTATGAAATAAACCCACAAGCCATATTTCATAAGCCAACTTTTAAGCCTATAAGAAACAGGTTGTTGCTCATTATAAAGACCATGTCGTATTTGCGCAAAGAGATCAAACGGATTAATCCAGATACGGTATTGAGTTTTGGCGAGTTGTGGAACAGCTTTGTATTATTGGCTTTGCTTGGCACCCATTATCCAGTGTTCGTGTCTGACAGATGTCGCCCCAACAAATCGTTCGGCAAATTCCATGATACTCTTCGGAAGTGGTTGTATCCTAAAGCAGCAGGCGTAATAGCGCAAACAGAAAAAGCGAAAGAATTCTATCAAAAACAATTCAAGCAAAAGAATATACCTGTCATTGGAAACCCAATTAATCAGATAGAAATAGCGCAAGATAACAACAGGGAGAATGTGGTTGTTTCGGTAGGCCGCTTGATTGACACAAAGAATTTTGACCAACTCATTTCTATATTTACGGCTATTGAAATAACAGATTGGAAACTTATTATAGTTGGTGGTGATGCGTTAAAACAAACAAACAGCATAACACTTCAGGAACAGATTGACAAATTGGGGATGAACGATAGAATTGAGTTGGCAGGAACTAGAAAAAACGTTGTTGATTATCTGAAAAAAGCTAAAATTTTCGCATTCACTTCTAGCAGCGAAGGTTTCCCCAATGTAGTTGGCGAGGCTTTGTCGGCAGGTCTTCCAGTAGTGGCGTATGATTGTATTGCAGGACCAAGTGATATGATTGAGGATGGTAAAAATGGTTTTCTTGTCCCTTTATTTGATAAAGACAAATTTCAAGAAAAACTGACCTTATTAATGGAAGATGAAGTTTTGCGCGAGAAAATGAGCGCGTACGCCCCAGAGACCATAAAGAAATATGCTTTAAATAAGGTAGTTGCCGATTATTATGATGTAGTTACATCAAAGATATGAAAAAACTTCTCCAAATCAACGCCACGGTCAATACGGGTAGCACGGGCCGCATAGCCGAGGAAATTGGGCAACGCGCCATCGCAGCTGGATACGACAGCTATATAGCTTACGGACGAACAGCAAGAGAAAGCCAATCGCATGTGATAAAGATCGGCTCCAAATGGAATGTCAGATGGCACGGACTGGTTTCACTGTTATTCGATGCACATGGATTCAGTTCCAAGCGGGCGACAAAATTGTTTGTCGAGCAAATTGAAAGAATTTGTCCCGATGTTATCTTGTTCCATAACATACATGGATACTATCTGAATATAGATGTTTTTCTTTCGTATTTGAAGGACAAGAGCATTCCCATCTTTTGGACTTTGCACGATTGCTGGCCGTTTACAGGCCATTGCTCGTATTTCGATGCCTATAATTGCGAGAAATGGAAGACACATTGCGAGAACTGTCCCAACCAAAAAGGGTATCCAAAATCATTGTTGTTTGACAATTCAAGTAAGAATTTTGACAAAAAAAAGGCGTTGCTGACAGCTTTGCCTAACGTGACGTTTGTCCCGGTTTGCAAATGGATGGGGCGGGTTGTTGATGAATCATTTATGAAAGGCCGTCCACAAAAAGTGATTTATAATGGCACCAATTTAGAGGTTTTCAAACCTCAAGAAGCAAGGGCTATAACTGCGACACGAGAAAAATATGGTATTACAGGAAAAAATATTGTTCTTGGCGTAGCAAGTACATGGGATAAGAGAAAAGGTTTGCTAGATTTTGAATGGCTGAACGGGCAACTTTCAGACGATTATCAGATTGTCCTTGTTGGTCTGTCTGAGAAACAAATTGAGAGTTTGCCAAAGGGAATGGTTGGTGTCCGCAGAACGGAAAGCGTACAAGAATTGGCCGCTCTTTACTCATTGGCCGCTGTGTTCGTTAATCCAACCTATGTTGATAATTTCCCAACGACCAATATTGAAGCATTGGCGTGTGGAACACCTGTGGTTACCTACAACACGGGTGGCTCTCCTGAAGCCATTGATGAAGATACAGGTGTTGTGGTCTCCAAAGGAGACAAGGAAGGTTTGAAAAGCGCAATCATTAATGTGGTCGCTAACAAAGACAAATACATATGTGAGATGTGTCGTAATCGTGCGGTGAAGTGTTTCAACAAAGACGACCGTTTCGATGATTATATACGATTGTTTAACGATGCTTTAAACTAATAATAATGTATTCTGGAGGTATAAAATCCAAAATTCGTGTAAACGTCAGTAACATTCCCGGCTGGCGTACAAAAAGGCATATCGTCGTTATTGAGTCTGACGATTGGGGAAGCATTCGTATGTCCTCTTTAGAGGCTTATGAAAAGATGTTGAAAGCGGGAATGCGCGAAGACCGCAACCACTACAATACATTTGACGCTTTGGAATGTAACAAAGATATGGAAGAACTCTTTGAGGTGTTATGTCAGTTCAAGGATTCTACGGGGCGTCATCCTGTGATGACAGGTGTCAACGTAGTGGCTAACCCGGTTTTTGAAAAAATCAAAGAAAGCGGGTACCAATCGTATTATTATGAACCATATACCGAAACCTGCAAGCGTTATCTTGAACACGACCGTGTATACGAACTCTGGAAACAAGGCATAAACGAACGTTTGTTTGTGCCCGTTTTTCACGGAAGGGAACACCTGAACGTGCAGCGTTGGTTGCGGGCTTTGCAGTCAGGACATCGTTCCACGTTATTTGCTTTCGATTGCGGTGTTACAGGAGTTAGCAATGGCATTGATGGAGAAAAGATTCCTAGTTTTCAGGCTGCCTTTGATTTGGATGACCTTTCAGACCTTGTCTATATGAAGGAGGTGTTATCATCGGGACTTTCACTATTTGAACAGCTCTATGGATACAAAGCTAGTTATTTTGTGCCGACCAACGGGCCTTTCAACAACACCTTGGAGAAAGACTTGTTTGATGCAGGAGTGAAATACATTAATTCTGGGAAAAAGCAACAAGAACCTTTAGGACATGGTCAGTATAAGACCAACACGCGTTTTTTGGGCAACAGCAACCAATATGGCCAAGTGTATCTCACACGCAATTGTTTCTTTGAGCCCAGTTCGTGCGGATATAGCTATCCTTCCAATTACGACTGGCTGAACTATTGTCTCAAAGAAATAGAAATTGCATTCCGTTGGCATAAGCCTGCTACCATTAGCAGCCATCGTGTCAATTACATCGGATACCTGCATCCAGAAAACCGTGAGAAAGGACTGAAAATGCTGAGCCAATTGTTAAGCGAAATCATCAAACGTTGGCCGGATGTTGAGTTTATGACTTCTGTGGAATTGGGTGATTTAATTGCAAGCACAAAACGATGAAAAAGGCAGTATTGGTCAATCAAAGCACGGGCTATTTGATGATAGACATCGCCAATGCCTATGCCGAGGTGTATGATGAGGTGGTACTATTGGCAGGTAGCATCAAAGTGGCGGAGCGTACGCTCAACCCAAAGATAAAAGTCGGCAAAATCGTGGCCTACAACAGAGCCTCTTCCTTAAAACGGCTTTGGACCTGGTGGTGGGCTTCGCTGCAAATCTTCACCCGTCTGCTGTTCAAGTACCGCAAACACGAAGTGGTGTATGTGACCAATCCACCTATGGCCTACTTGTCATCGCTGCTATTGAAGAACCCATTTTCAATCATAGTATATGATACTTATCCAGACGCATTAAAGAATGTAGGCATTGGTAAAAGTAATGTCATTTATAAGTGGTGGAGCAAAAAGAACAAGAAGCTCTTTGCTAAGGCCAACAAGATTGTAACGTTGAGTGACGGCATGGCAGATTGCTTGGCAAATTATGTGGAAAGGGAGAAGATCACAGTCGTGCCCAACTGGTCATCTAAATCTGATTTCAAGCCAATAGCTAAATCTGAGAATCCCTTCGTGAAAGAACATGGCATAGAGGATAAGTTCACAGTGCTTTATTCAGGTAACATGGGCTTCACTCACAATGTGGAGACTATCATAGAGGTGGCCAATCGCCTAAAGGAGAACAAAGACATCCATTTCATGTTGATAGGCGATGGTAAGAAGAAGTCAGAGTTGATGGAAAAAGTCAGTCAATACGGATTGGACAACTGCACCTTCCTCGATTGGCAGCCCGTGGATGTCTTGCCTTATTCTTTGGCCAGTGCCGACCTTGGGGTGATTACCCTTAACGACGAGACGGCATTGGTAAGTGTGCCAAGCAAGACATACAACCTTTTGGCTGTCGGTGCACCCCTGTTGTGCATTGCCCCGCAAGAGTCAGAAATCGCTTCGTTAGTGAAACGTTATGATAATGGAAAATGCTTTGGCCCTGACGAGACAGAAGCGATTGCTTCATTTATTGAATCTTTGGCTTCGGATAGTGAGCTGAAAAACCAGATGGCAAGCAATTCGTTTGAGGCTTCCAAGAACTTCACGTTTGCGAATGCGAAAATGTACTTGTGATTTATGTATAAGCACTTCTTCAAGAGAGTATTAGATATTCTAATATCGGGTGTTGCCCTTTTATGCATTGGCTGGTTCTTGCTACTCGTTGCCCTCTTCCTCCATTTTGCCAACAAAGGCGCAGGAGCCTTCTTTTTACAAGAGCGCCCAGGTAAGGACGAAAAGATTTTCAAGGTCATCAAGTTCAAAACCATGACGGATGAAAAGGATGCTGAAGGTAATCTGTTGCCCGATGCACAGAGGCTTACAAAGGTTGGCAAGTTCGTTCGTTCAACTTCTATCGATGAACTGCCCCAGCTTATCAACGTTTTCAAGGGCGATATGAGCTTGATTGGCCCTAGGCCGTTGCTAGTGAAGTATCTGCCGTTGTATAATGATGAGCAACGCCGTCGCCATGAAGTTCGTCCCGGCATCAGTGGCTGGGCACAGTGTCATGGCCGTAATGCCATCACATGGACGGAGAAGTTTAAATTGGACGTTTGGTATGTGGATCATTGCACCTTGTGGACGGATATTCAAGTCATCTTCATTACCATCAAGAATGTGTTGATGCGTAAAGACATCAACTCTGAAACAGCAGCGACAATGGAAGCCTTTAATGGAAATAACTGAGAGCATAATACAGGCCTAACTATCAATTTTCAACTATCAATTATCAATTAACAAAGTGAGAGACATAGCGATTTACGGCTTCGGCGGTTTTGGCCACGAGGTCGCCTGTGTAATTAACAAAATCAACGAGATCGAACCGACTTGGAACATTGTCGGGTATATCGATGATGGTGTCGCCGTGGGCACAACTTGCAAATATGGCAAGGTGTTGGGTGACAGAAACACGCTCAATGCCTGGCCGACACCTATTGATGTTGCTATCGCCATAGGCTCTCCGAAATATCTGGCTGAAATCCCTGCGGCCATTACCAATCCGTTGGTTTCGTTTCCCAATATCATCGCTCCCAACGTGTTCTATTTCGACAAGGAAAGCGTCAAATTAGGCCAAGGCAATATCATCACCTTCGGTTGCAGGATGAGTTGTAACATCAGCATTGGCAACTTCAACATTCTGGACGGCAATATCAGCTTGGGTCACGATGTGATACTGGGCGACTACAATATGATGTTTCCCGAAGTCAGGATTTCGGGCCAGACGGAGATTGGTAACCAAAACTTCTTTGGGGCTAGGACCTTTGTGTCGCAATGTCTCAAGATAGGCAACAACAATCGTTTTGGAGCCGGCACTTACGTTTTGAGGAAGATCAAGAATGACGGATTGTATATGGGCAATCCGGCAAAGAAAGTATCTATTGATTAACAACAAACACTTAATAACTATGGAAAAATTCATTGAATTGTTTGCAGAAGCCATTGAGCGCGAAGACGAGATCAAGATGGAAGACGAATTCCGCGAGTATCCCGAATGGAGCTCCATCGCTTATCTGTCGGTCATCGCCATGATGGATGAGGAGTACGATACCCAGATTGAAGAGGCAGATTTCAAAAAACTCAGAACTGTTCAGGCCGTTTACGACGCCTGCACAAACAAGTAAAACATGGCATATTTGCAGTATGAAGGCGTAGGCATCACCGCCATGAGCGCGGCGGTGCCTAAACGCGTTATTGTGAACCGGGAATACACCGAGGTGTTTTCCAAGGCAGAAGCCGATGAGATTGTTGACAAGACGGGCATCGAACAGCGCCGTTTTGCCGACGAGAACACCTGTTCTTCAGACCTCTGTTTGGCCGCCGCCGAGAAGCTGATTGCTGACAACGGTATCGACAAAGAAGACATCGACTTGCTGGTGTTCATTTCCCAAACGCCCGACTATAGGATGCCGGCTACATCGGTGACCTTACAGCACAGGCTGGGCCTGCCCAACAAGACCATCGCTTTCGACATCAATCTTGGATGCTCAGCATTCATTTATGGCTTGTCGGTGGTGTACGGCATGATGGAACGGAGCAGCCTGAAGAAAGCCTTGCTACTTGATGGAGAGACCCGTTCGAAGGTATACTCCGCGCGTGACAGACGTTCTGCTTTCCTGTTTGGCGACGGTGGTGTGGCTGCGTTGATAGAGCGAGACCCTAAGTTCGGGAAGAGCTCCTTTTCTCTCAATTCCGATGGTTCCCGTGCCGATTTGATTATGATTCCGGCAGGAGGCTACCGCAAGATGAGCTCTGCGGAGACCGTGGTCGAAAAAGTAGTCGACGAGTTTGGCAACATGCGCAGTGAGGAACAGGGCTATATGCGTGGTGGTGACGTGTTCAACTTTGTCATTCGCGAGATTCCCCGCGACATCAAGAACACCCTGGCATTGGTTGAGAAGACTGTTGACGACTTTGATTATGTGGTGTTCCACCAGGCCAACAACTTCATCAATTCCTACATCATGAAGAAGATGAAGCTGGATCCGGCCAAGATACCGTCAACGATAGCCAAGTTCGGCAACACATCATCGGTATCGGTGCCCCTAACCATCGTCAGTGAACTGAAAGGCAAGCTTGATGGCAAGAAAGAGTTGCTGTTGAGTGCCTTCGGCGTAGGCATGACCTGGGCTACAGGCATTGTGCCTTTTGTGGATTGTAAAATAAGTGACATTGTAGAAGTTGAAAATGGAACAGCAGTTTAATCCTTTTTCCCTTGAGGGGAAAGTCGTCGTTATTTCAGGTGCGGCATCTGGAATTGGTCGCCAATGTGCCATTAACTGCTCGAAGATGGGTGCAAAGCTCATCCTCTTGGACTTGAATGGTGAAGGCTTGGCCGAGACATTGACCATGGTAGAGCGTCCCGAGGAGCATTTCACCGCTGCTATCAACCTAACCGATTATGAGCGCGTTCCCGAGGTTATCAAAGAAGCCGTGGCAAAAGTTGGAAGAATCACGGGGTTGCTTAATTGTGCTGGCATTTCCACGACCTTGCCATTGAATGTGGCCAAGCCCGAGGTGCTGGACAAGTTCTTCCATGTCAACGTCTACACCGCCTATTTCTTGACGCAGGCTGTCACCAAGATAGGCAATTTCAGCAAGGAAGGCGGTAGCATCGTCTTCTTCTCTTCAGCTGCCGGGCAGTATGGCGAGACCTGTAAGTCCATCTATGGCATGACCAAGGGTGCGTTGTTTGCCGGTGCCAAGTCGTTGGCCTGTGAATTGGCAAGAAAAAACATTCGTGTCAACTCCATCTCTCCTGGTGTCATCGTAACGCCCATCAATCAGAACCTACCCCATATAGCTGACCCTGAGCAGCGCAAGCAGACTGAAGCCTTGCATCTGTTGGGTCTAGGCAATCCAGAAGACATTGCCAACGCCTGCATTTATCTCTTGAGCGATGCCTCGAGATGGGTGACGGGGAGTAATCTGGTGGTGGATGGGGGATATACGACGAGGTGATTTTTTTCAATTGTTTCCTGCCTATTAGCCCATCAATCGAATCTCCGTTTCGGTGGCGGTTTCCCAATTGGTTATGAGGCAGGGGTGAATTTGCCGAAAGCGGTTATTGAGTGGAGCGAAGGGAATCCTGTTGTTGCCTCTATGCTTGTCCCTCAATATGGGAGGATGTTTGCTAAGAGTGATTGTTTGGTGGAGATAAGGTGAAAGGTTTTTGTTCCTTCTCCTTGATGAGAAATCGAAGATTCGACGAAGCAAAGCGAGTCAATGAACCGAAGAATCAAGGCCGACATCATCGGACCAGCCGCACAAAGCGGGCGCTTCCCCGCCATGTCGGCCGTGGCCCGCGCACCCAGCCCGGTGGAGGGTGGGAGGAGCCCGGTTGGGGGATATAGAAACCACATCTTGTATTTGTTAGACTTTGGCACCCCGAACGATATTACCAATGCTTGTATCTATTTTTTGAGCGATGCCTCGCGAGGGGTGACGGGGAGCAACTTGGTGGTGGATGGGGGGTATACGACGAGGTGATTGCTTACAACGGGTTTTTGCCTAGGGGCCACAGCAATTGAATCCCCGCTTTGGCGGAGGTTTTCCGTTCAGTTATGAGACGGGGGTGAGTTTGCCGAAGGCAATCCTGCAATGGCTGAAAGGCGAAAAGGTTGACCCGAAGATGTTGCAACCTGAATATGGCAGGATGTTCGCTATGAATGATTATTTGATGGAGATAAAGTGATTTTAAAACTCTTTGAATATGTTATCATTCTCTCTTTTTACAGCAAAGAAAGATTTTATGAAGAATCATCTTTTACCAGAAGTATTGACACTTGACTGCGATACTAAGGTTACAAACAAGGGGAATACCTCTAATAGACATCCAAATGGCAATTTTGGTAATTCGTGGATGAAATATTGGATGGCCTTTTCAGGTAAGATATCTGGTTTTGTGTGTTCTGTTGACGGAGAACCAATATGGGTAGAGGGTGACAAAGATTCTGAAAACGCATGCCGTGAAAATAACAGGGTATTCGAATTAATGTATCATCCTCACACTGAAAAGGCGGAAGAAGCCTACAATGGACGTGAAGCACATGGCGCACATATACAATACAAAGGGAAGATATATATCGTACCTATGTGCGCATCTGATAATACGTCATTGAAGGACGAAGAAAAAGAAATCACACTAAAGGCAGGAACAATATTGGTTGAAGAGGTTGATCCGATTATCGACAATGATTAATGGAATACAAATGAACGTGTTTTTGAAAGGCATTTGGGCGTTTTGCAGTTATTTGTTTTGGCCGAGGTGGAGATATAATATAACACAAAAGTACATTATATGAGAAACATTTATTCACCCTCATCAATAGATCAAGCTACCGAAACTAAATTATGGGATAAGGGGTTGATTGTGTTTGACACATGTGCATTGCTTGATTTTTATTATATGACCCCAGACTATCAGAAGATTATGTCTGACATTCTTCGTTATTTGTCCGAAAGAATCTGGCTGCCAGCTCAGGTTGTGTATGAATATGAGAAAAATCGCGAAGGTACCGCATTGAAGCCCATCACTGAAAAGTACCAAGACAAGCTTGTGCAGAACAACAACCTTGTGAATGACCTGAAAGCTTTTATTGGTCAATGGGAGAAACAGTATTATCACCCGTATATCAATTCGACAAAACTGCAAGAGATAAAGGATGCCTTGAGTGTTATTGAGCCTGAAATAGCTATGATAAAGACCGCAATGTCCATGGAATATCAGAAAAGAAGAAATGAGATTAGAGATATTCCTAACAATGACTGTTTGGCGGGCGCAATACGTTCACTTGATTGTGGCACTCCTTTCAGTTTTTCCGAAATAAAAGAGATTGTGAAAGAAGGCGCTGTTAGATATGCCAACCAAATAGCTCCGGGTTATAAGGATGCGGAAATAAAAAGTGGAATTCGCAAATATGGCGACTTGATTGTTTGGAAAGAGACATTGCGCCATGCCAAAGAAGTGAACCGCGATGTCATCTTTGTGACTAACGACACCAAGGCTGACTGGGTAATAGTGGACGAGACTGACAAGGATGAGAACGCCGAAAAACCTGCAGCAGCTGAAATTGGTTTACCTCGCAGGGAATTGCTGGTGGAGTTTGAAGAAGAAACAGGTCGGTCCATTTGGTTCTATAAATCAACGGACTTCATAAAGAAATTGGAATCACTTTATCAACCGATGCAAACTCAGTTGACATTCTATGGAAAGCTTGGACAGGTGAGGGATATTCTTGGACGTGCTGAACGCGACAGGGAATTAAGGCAGAATCATTCTGACGACTCATTATTAATACGTTGTGGTGCATGCGGTGAGTTGTTCGAGTTAGATGCCAATGACTTGTTGTTCGAATGGGAAGGTGGTGTGGTTGATGATAGAGGTATGGGCTATGAAACCGAGTATGAGTCGCAGGAATATTGCTCCTGTCCCAACTGTGATAAGCAAATTGATTTGACATTACAAGTGTGGGAGTACCCGATGGGTGTTTTCAACACACAAAATATTGAGATTGACGGTGGCGACATTGAAGAACCAATTGACTTATCGAAATATATCTGTTTTGAGAATTACGATGAGTGCGAGCGTTGCGGTGAACGTGCTGTGCTTAACAGTATGGGCCTGTGTGAACAATGTGAGGCTGATTTTAACAGGTTCGTGAATTCGGACGATTAAACAGATTGTAACCAACATAATTTATTGACCGTAGCTGTTTGTGGGTTTCAAATCAACATCAAAAAAATGAGAATAATCGGAATCAAAATTCTGGATGGTGAGAAACCGGTCATAAAAAACCTGAAGGTGGGAGGTTGGTACCCGTTTGGCAACTACCAAGAGCCGACCGAAACCAACAATTGGCAGTGGAATAAGGAAGAAAAGACAGACCAGTATTTGAGCAGACTTTATAAATCGTCGGCAGATGGTTCTTTTTCCGGGAAATTCCAACTTTCGGTGTGTTGTATTGTCGGCAAAAATGGTTCGGGGAAAAGTACGTTGCTTGATTTAATGTTCCGCGTCATCAATAATTTTGCTTACGTCTTGTTGGAGAGAACCACCCCGAAATCGCGTAAACAAAACAAACTCCCCAACGGACGTTTCCTTTCTGATGCCGGAGGCTTTGCTGCGAAGCTCTATTTTGAGACCGACAATAAACTTGGCTATATTTCGTACAGCTATGGCAATGTGAAATATTACTATTATTCGGTTCATAAGCCAGGTATGGTAGAATACGTATTCACAAAATACACCACACCCCAAAAATTGCACCTAATCCTAAACGGCTTCTTTTACACCATCAGTTCCAATTACAGTATATACTCTTTCAACAAAAACGACTATGAAACCAAGAGTCTGTTCAATAAAGAAGGTGTGGCTGGGGTAGATGGCAATTGGATTCATGGTCTGCTGCATAAGAACGACGGGTATCTGACACCTATAGTGATAACCCCTTATCGTGATGAAGAAGGCTTCATTGACATCAATAATGAAGAGACATTAGCGGCACAGCGGCTTTCAACCTTGGCTGTGTTGTTCAGGTCACAAAAGAAGTCATTTATGGGTGAATATTCCGCAACAAGGCTTGCTTACCAGTTTGATGAAGATGCACAAAATCGATACGAAGATAAATTCAAAAAACTAGTGGATGGCAAATTGGCTTTGAATGCCAAATATTCAGAACAGTTCGGGTTAAGACCTCTAAAGGATGTTGTTAGGGAGGCCTGGCTTGATTTTTTCGAAAAACAAACATATTTCAAAAAGATTGATGATGGTAAACTGGGAAATACCATTTTGGCTTATCTATGCTATAAAACATTGAAGATTTGCCTGACATATCCCACATACGGCAGGTTGATGGGGTTAAGAGTGGTAAAAGAGGATGAGCTGAAAGAGAGAGGTATCTTGGTTGTGGCTCCCGATTCGTTTGTGGCGGAAACAAATGAAAAAAGAATGGTGACAGTGGTGCGCAAGATCGCCAAGGAGGATACTGACAATCATATTCTGCTGAAACTTCGTCAATGTTTGTCTTTCATGCAACGTGACTACTACAAAGTTGACTCAAATCAACATTTTGTTAATGAAAAAGATACCGACATTGGGCTTCACATTATTGAAATAGACAAATTTATTCAGGATAACCTTGCCTTAGATCTCCGGTCAGCCAAGAGCAAGAAAGAAAAGAAACGGAAAAACTACCAAACTTATGATGAGGTGTTTCTGCGAATGCCTCCATCTATCTTTAAATGGGAGTTGAGATTCCGCAAAAGTGGAAGCAAAGAAGAAATACCGTTGGAACAGTTGAGTAGCGGAGAAAAACAGATGCTGCAAGAGTTTAGCTATTTGTTGTATCACATAAAGAATATAGAAAGCGTTGAGAATGATGATTATAGACACCATTATCACCATGTGAACATTGTTCTGGATGAGGCGGAACTGTATTTCCATCCTGAATTTCAACGGCAAATGGTGTCAAGCTTGATAGATATGCTGTCGTGGTGCCATATTGACAACAGAAAAATACGCTCCGTAAATATCATGATTGTAACCCATTCACCCTTTGTGTTATCAGATATTCCTGCCAACAGGATGTTGTTTTTGCGGGAAGGGGAAAGGGTTGAAAGCCCTGGTCAAACGTTTGCTGCCAACTACCACGACTTGTTATACAACCAATTCATAGTTCGTTCACCGATGGGTGCTGTGGCTGAAAAAGCGGTCAAGCATATCGATGACATTTACAGGAAAGATAAGAAACTGCCCCAAAAAGAACTCGCTTACCAAAAATACATAGCTGGTATGGTGGCTGAACGCTACATTCGGGAATACCTTTTGAGCGAACTTGATAGTATAGAACTCGATTATTCAGTAAATTATGAAGAGGATACATTATCCGATCAATAGGTCTGCTTTTGAAAAGGAATATTGGCAGATATTCAAGGATGACGGGTTGCAGGTGGAATGGGAACAGCTTCGCAAAAAACTGTTAGTTTGTAGCGATAACGCAAATAAAGAAACAATTTATCCATCCCAAATCAAAGATGTTGTATGTGGTAGATACGACAAACTGGTTGACATTTACCTTGACTACAAAGAAATAAAAGCCAAGGAAAAAGGAGACAAGACGTTTAAGGCACTTGAAAATGACCTGTTTTCCCTGTTTAGCTATAGTCAAAGTGAAACTGTTTTTTCACGTGTTTTTCAACCAGACATTGCCGATTTCTTTATGCGGCATGCTGAAGAATTGGAACTTCATTTGTGCCATTATTGTGAATTGTCATACGTGAACGTTTACGGCTTTTCGTCTGTGTTCAAGAATTTTGGTCATTTCCTGAAAAATGCAACAAAAGAAGAAATAAAGCATTATGTAAGAAGAGCAGATGGCAAACCGTTGTCAGAGAACATAATCAAGGACATCGTTGATCTGCAAGGCACTCATCACGAGTCTAAGATTACAGAGGCATTTGACGGCTTGCGGCATTGGCATGGAATGAAGCAAAAGAAGAGTGAATCCGTGGTTTCAAAGTTAAGGAATCATTTTGACCTTGACCATTTTCTGCCGAAAAGCCAGTGCCCAATAGTGGGTCTTTCGCTCTATAATTTTGTGCCGAGTTGTGCTGTCTGCAATGAAAAACTGAAAGGAGCGGACGAAATAGGTGGTGACGATAAAGCAAAATGGTTGGCACTGAGTCCGACAAGTGACTTGTATTCATTCGAAGACGATGTTACTATTAAGATAGAGCCATTGCCGAGAAAACTGAAAATAATGAAAAATCCTAAAAAATACCGTCTCGTCTTTTCTCCAAAAGACAGCCAATATGAGCCGTTGATTCATGAGTTTTTGCTTGAGGAACGGTATAATTATCATAAGAACGAAGCACTGCGTCTGCATGACCTATTGATTGACTATCCCAAGTCGAGGATAAAGATGCTTAAAGGAGTTTTTGGTGGCATAAAGACAGAGAAGGAAATAGAAAACGATATTTTTGGAGTGGAATACCGACAGCAATTTCATAGGTGCATGTCAAAATTGTATTCTGACATTTTCCGCACACATTACAACAAATAGAAACACAATATGCGAATTGAAACATTGAAATATTATATTCAGTCGGCTAATATCAATTTCCTTTACGGTTCAGGGCTGTCGCGACCATTTCTTGCTGTCCTGGGGAGTATTGAGAAATGGTTGACCGAACTGAACGAGATACGACAAAGAGATGGCGATAAAGTGGAATACACCATTGTGGAGGCTTCAATCCTGAAACAATACATTGAGACGGTGATATTTCCCAATGTGAACCCGTCAGGAGCTGATTACGAAACCACAAAAGCCGCTTACCAACAGTTTCTTTCTATTTGGAATGAACTTATCAATAAGCGGAGTGGCCGTTTAGTGGGTAAGCAGATAAACTTATTTACCACCAATGTCGATTTGCTGGTTGAGCGTACCGCATTGGGTTATGGTGTGGAATTGAACGATGGGTTTCAGGGAACAATAGAGCAGGTATTTAATGCCGGCAATTTCCAGAAAACAATAAGCAAAACAAGCCTTCATTTCCAACATGTTTCGGATATTCCCGTTTTCAATCTGTTGAAGATACATGGCTCTATCAATTGGCGAGAGGAAAAGGATGTGATAAAGAACGATATTGGCCTGCCAACTGTAGTCGCCGTAAAGAACGCCTTGGACAACATTGATGCGTCCTGCTTTATTTGTACAACGTCGGTTGATGCATCAGGCAAAACCGTAGACAAGCCATTGGCTGACATGATAAAGGAAGCACAAGGCAAGACGGGGTTGACGGCTGACACATTTTCGGATTTCTTGGGACAGTATCACAAGTTGGTGATGATAAATCCAACCAAAAGAAAATTCAAAGAATCGGTAATCGACCATCATTTCTATGAGTTGATGCGGCAATATTCCAACAACCTCGAAAAGGAAAACACCCTCTTATTGGTGTCGGGTTTCTCATTTGCCGATGAACACATTGCAGACATTACAAAGCGTGCGGCCAATACCAACCCCACTTTGCATATTGTTGTTTTTGCTTATGATGACGATGGTGGCGATTCGATAAGGAAAAACCTGAAAATGTCGGCAGTAAGTCCGAACAACAATATTGTAATACTTACGCCGTCAGTTTTCAAAGCAAGCAATGAATACAGCCTTGAAGACAAGTACAAGAAGTTTGCCGCTGGTGTCACTCATTTTGACTTTAATACTGTCAACAAACTGTTCGATTTGATTTCGGAAGGTATTTTAGTTTATGGTAAGTAACACGGACATTGCTGTATTTAATTCTGTATTCAGGGTTGGGGTTGTCTATTCGGTAGATGGCCGCACGGTTAAGATTTGTGTGGACAAAAACAAGAATTCGTCTCACCTGATTTACAAAGGCACCTTGATTAAGAACGTGTCTGTGGGAAGTTATGTAAAGATACTAAAAGGCTTTGTTTCGATAATCGGTAAAGTGGAGACAGAATATATTGTTGAAGACAAGTCACCTTCGGACAATGACTATGCTGAAGCCGCAAGGATTATTGGTCGTACACTTATTGTGAAGTTGATAGGATTCTTGGACGAAGGGAACTATCACAGAGGCGTTAATGAGCTGCCTTTAATTGATAATGAATGCTTCCTGCTGACAGAAGTTGAGTTCAATATGATTCATTCATTTGGCAGCAACCAAGATGAATTTATCCGTATTGGGACTCTTTCAAACGATCCGCTTGTACCTATTAGGTTGGGTGTAGGCCGTTTGTTTTCAAGCCATATTGGCATCTTTGGCAATACTGGTAGTGGCAAATCATATACGCTTTCAAAAATCTACAGACAGCTTTTTGTGCATTATGATGGCAATAAACAATTTGCCGACCATTCAAAGTTTCTTTTTTTCGACTTCAACGGCGAATATTCAAGTGATAAGGCCATTGTTGAGAAGAAGAAAGTGTATAGGCTATCTACTAGAATTGATGGCGGCAAGGATAAAATTCCCATGGAGGCCAATGACCTGCTCGATTTGAATTTATTGTGCATCTTTGCGAATGCGACAGAGAAAACTCAACGGCCGTTTATCAAGCGAAGCATAGATTTGTATAACAACATTAACAGAGATGACGACCCGGCTTTGAATGAGGCACGGTTCAAAGGATATCTGCAAGGTGTAGTTCGCAGGATTCTTACTATGTCTGACAACATAAAAGGAGACTTGCTTATTAATTATGTCGAAACTATACTTCCCAAAAATCGGAACGCCCAGGGAGTAGACTTAGGGCTGAAAGTTGACTTGGGATTCCATTCAGTTGCAAAATGCTATTATGCGCCTGGGCAAACTGGTCCTATTTATTTCAATGCATATCCTAATCAGATTGAAAGGGTGTTGCTTTTCAGGCAGGTGTCTCATTATCGGTTGGAAGCAAATATTCTCAAAAACTTTATTGATGTGATGTATTTACGCCTGATATATGATGTGTTGGATAATCGCGCGGTTAATGAACATATTGCACCAGCTATCCAAAAACTGAAGAGTGCCGAGAAGGACATAGATAAGGTTATGACATTTATCGACAAGGCTGACATGTGGGCTGGGAATAATGTTGTAGTTATCGATCTGAGTGATGTCAATGTAGATACCAAGAAGCGTATTCCGCTGTTGATTTCCAATAAACTTTACAATGAACATAAGAAATTGGGGAGAAACAAAGGACATTTGAATATCATTATTGACGAAGCACACAATATTTTGTCCTATCAATCTACACGTGAAAGTGAAGAGTGGAAGGATTACCGCTTGGAGGTGTTTGAAGAGATTATCAAGGAAGGACGTAAGTTTGGGGTATTCTTGACCATAGCCAGCCAGCGACCTTCAGATATTTCATCAACTATCATATCGCAGCTTCATAATTATTTCATTCACCGTCTTGTCAACCAACATGATATTGAGCAGGTGAACAATACTATTTCTTATCTCGACAAGGTCTCGGTTGAGTCATTGCCCATTTTATCCACGGGTGTATGTGTTGTGGCGGGACAATTGGCTGACATGCCAGTGGTGGTGAAGATTGACCGAATTGAGAAAGATAACAAACCCGACAATGAAACTATTGACGTGGTAGAACTTTGGAAGAATCAAAAAAAATGAAAATAGCACAAACGCTTAGAAGACCTGCTAATTGGCAGGATTTTGAATCACTTTGTCTCTTGCTTTGGCGAGAAGAGTGGAGAAGTGACGACCTAAAGAAAAATGGTCGGAATGGTCAAGCACAGCATGGCGTTGACATAAGTGGACATCGGGTTGGAGAGAATGAGTATAGCGGGATACAATGTAAATGTAAACCAGGCAATAATCCGCTTACCACTGATGAAATTGACGAAGAGATAGAAAATGCGAAAGCTTTCAAACCTGCTTTGCGCAGATTGGTATTTGCTACAACCGCTGACAAAGATGCCAAAATTGAAGAATATGTCCGTATCAAAGATGAGGTAAACCGAAATAATGGTTTATTTGCCATTGATCTTAAATCATGGCAGGATATAATAGATTTGCTAGAACTAAACAAACCGATTCTGAACACCTATTTGGATATTGTGGCGGAGGATTATGCTGTTGACATCACGTTCAACAATGGCAGTAATGAGATCACAATAAATCCAAAATATTCACATATCACCTATATGGAACCCGTTCCTAAAGAAAAGAAAGATGTGATGAAAACCCCTAAGGTGGATGTGACGAAAGTGGTACTTGGAAGCGTGGCTGCGCAAATGCAGTATTTGTCTGAAATGACAGAAAAAATAAATGCACCAATGCAATCGTTAAGAAGCGTCAGAGGTACAATAAAAACCAATCTTGCTTATTGCCCTTTGAAATTCCAGATGATTAATCAAGGCAGGTCTCCGATTGATGACTATAAGATTATTTTCAACTTCAACAACAGACAGGCTTTATTTAAAACATCCAATATAGAAAAGAATTTAAGGATGCCCGAAATAACAATCGGTCGTGTGGTGTCAAATATTGTAGAGGATAACGGTTGGGGAATAAGAATGTTTGGAGACAGTCTTATTCCAGGTGATGTCGTGTTCTCAGATGATTTTTTTGTACATCTTCCAATAGGAGTTAAAGAGGTCAATATAGATTGGAGATTGTTGTCTCGTCATTACTCTACTGATGGAACATTGAAAATTATTGTGAATGAAGAGGTTGAAAGTAATCAAGTATATAATCGTGAACGGGCTGGGGAAGAAGAAATTGTTGATTGTGTTATTAAAGAAGAATTATTAGACTAAAAACGATGCTAATATCATGTCGCTAGTCATAGCCACAATATGTGAAGAGGGCATTGCCCACGCTGCCGACACCAAATTTACAGGGTTGCTGAACTGCAACACCCGTGCTAATTGATGTGATGGTTTTCGACAAGGACGGCATAAATAAATAGAAAGAATTAATCAATTAAACAAACTCTTGTGAAGGATAATTTCTTGCGATTGGTCCGCTTGGGGATTGGAACTGAGGTGGTTCCGCTTTGCAAGTTACAGGTTCCAATTGACTGGGACGAGGTGGAGGCGCTGGCGGAGAAGCATGGGCTTCGGGGGGGGGGGGGGAATGGTGTTCAAAGAATCGCAAATGGCGCAGATTACGCAGATATGATTCCTTACAAGAAGAGGCTGGAATGGTTGGGGAAGGTGATGCTCGAAGAGGAACGCTATGCACCATACCGCAAGGCCATAGGTGAATTGGCGGCTTTCTACAACGCCCACGGCTTTCGGATGATGGTGCTGAAGGGCTATGCCTGCGGCAGGGATTGGCCGAAGCCTGAACATAGATCGTATGGAGATATAGATATCTGGCTATTCGGACAGCAAGCTGAAGCTGATGCCGCCCTTGGTTCAAGGTTCAAGCCAAGAGATTGACAGGTCGCATCATCACCACACGGTGTTCAACTGGATGGGTTTCACGGTAGAGAATCATTTTGATTTCATAAACATTCATGTCCGACGCTCCAGTGCCGAAATGGAGAAGGTGTTTAAAGAACTGGGGAACGAAGCTAACCTTAACGATAACCATAACGCTGTAGGAATACGAATACAAAGTGTTGAGACAGTGAAAGACTTGCCGAGCACGAACCTTCCTTTGCCATCGGTAAGTTATAACGCAGCTTATATCGAGTTTTACTGCCATTTACAATGAGTGCAGAGTCGGTGTATTAAGGCCTCTCGTCTTAGGAAATCAAGGCTGATGAGTATATTTTCGCAAATGGAGAGGTCTCGAGCAAAGATATTCAGGAGCATTTTGGCATTGAACAAAAACCGACATCTCGGATTATTTCGAAGCTCAAGGAGAAAGGATACGTCGTTTCTAAAGGGAGTGCGCGTAATACAGTTTACAAATTACAAAGTCACTGAATCCAGACAAAAAACTGGAAAAATTGTCTAGATTTGTATATTCAAAATAGGAATTTAGACGGTTATGTAGACAAATTGTCTAGATAACATGAAAAGTTGACATAGTGTAATTTGGACCTGGTTGGTTTAGTAGAAAACGTATATTAACGAAGAGATGGCATTATTCACACGTGCTTTTTTTGTGAACTTGAGTGACATGTTTGCCATAGACGGACGGTTGCTTGGCAAGCGCATCAGCATTTGCCCGTCGAATGAATATGTTTTGACGATAGTGATTCCCACGATTGTTCATAAAGGTGATAGGCTTGTATTAGGAATACCTGATGCTCTAAATAAATAACGGAGTTGATCAAGGTGACTGGGGTAGATGGAATCGATATAAGGCCATTGATGACGTAAACACATTCGACGCTTGCATTTCGGCTATTATTGTTGAATGTAAAGGAAATGATCTGGATGCAACAACTTCTTTTTCTGAAATACATAGTAAAGGGAATGACCTTGTCTACGCCTTGCAAATCATAAATCCCGATGCCATACGAATATGTTCGGATAGATCGTCTATAGATTTGTGTAACATTTCGACAGAAGTAAACATTAGTGAAGACGGAAGTCCACAGCCCGAGATTCATGTTGACCTTTCTTTTGATAGAAAAGAAGGGAAGTTGACTTTTGTAGATTTTAAGCATGCGATAAGAAACATAAATAAGACAGTTTCTATACCTTATAAAATGCTTGACAATGCTCGAATAAACTTATCGCGTCACGACACCCGGTCATCTGTGTTACATTGTGCCACAGCAATAGAGGTTGCTTTGAAAAAAATAATTATTGCATATCTTGATACAAAGGTGACAGATTCCCTGCTTAAGGATTATGTTTTGAAACAAGCTGACGGCTACTCTAAGCTTGTGGAACTGTGTAAAAAATGTTCCATCTCGTTGGCAGGCCTACCGAATGTGAAAGAGACTGTGGTTGACATCCGCAATCGAGTTATCCACGGTGGATATGTCCCGACACGTGAAGGAGCAAACACGGCGTACGAAAACACAAGACAAGCATTGGCCGTGTTGAAGACGCCGATGTTTGAGTAGCATAAAATAATGGTACGGACAGAATCAAGCAAAGGATAAATGAAGCATTAAAAATCTATGATTGCATATAAGTATCGTTC
>JAEEGH010001872.1_pt1 | contig 58946 bp, 36 predicted proteins | sample 9134181 | NCBI WGS metagenome assembly JAEEGH01 (sample SAMN16246544, study PRJNA631951) | gut metagenome | biome: gut microbiome; feature: rumen; material: DP-attached | host: Bos | place: Iran: Karaj | collected 2018-10
ACCCTCGCCGAAATCAACCGCTTGTGGCTGAAGACGGAGATGAGCGAGGGAATACCTTTGTCGCGCACCACCTTCCACCGTCACCGGAATGCCATCGAAGACATCTTCGGACTCATCATCGACTGTAACAAAAAGAACGGCAACAAATACTACATCAGCAACGGTCAGGAGCTTCAAAAAGACTCCGTGCAGAACTGGATGCTGTCAACACTGACCGTCAGCAACATGCTGGGCGAGACGCAGAGCCTCCACCACCGCATCCTGCTTGAGAACGTACCCTCGGGCGACGAGCGGCTCCGCACAGTCATCAATGCCATGAAGCAGAACCGCCAGGTGAACATCACCTATAAGCGCTATGCCGCCACGTCGTCAAGCGGATTCACCATCGAGCCCTACTGCGTAAAACTGTTCCGCCAGCGGTGGTACGTGCTGGGGCGACTCTCCAACGGCTATCTGGCAACGTTCTCCTTCGACCGCATCAGGGAAGTGACGTTGTCAGACAAGAAGTTCAAGATGCCCCGCAACTTCGATGCCGCCGACTATTTCAGCGAGAGTTTCGGCATCGTGGTCGACGACAATGCCCCTGCCGAGCGCATCATACTCAGGGCCTACGGCTACGAACCCTACTATCTGCGCGACCTGCCCCTGCATCCCTCGCAGCGCATCATCAGCACCACCGAAGAATACACCGACTTCGAACTGAAGCTGAAAATAACCACCGACTTCAAGTCGAAGCTGCTCTCGCGCGGTGAATGGATACAGGTGCTGAAGCCCCAGTCGCTGGCCGACGACATCCGCGAATGGCACCAGATTGCCGCCGAGCGATATAAAAAATGAAAAATTGCCGAGACTGTTCCACGTTTTGAAACAACCGGCCTCTATCTTTGCACCAGAAATCTAAAGTTTAACTTAAAAAGATCAAGATTATGGAAGCAAGGAAGAAGTATTTCATGGATTGCCACATGGCCGGACGAAAGTATCACGATGCCGACGAAGTGTGGGACGAACTGAAGGTTGGAACCCTGCTGCAACTGCAGCGCGACCTTGACAACCGCTACGACCCCGATGCCGTAGCCGTGATGTACAAAAAAGACGGCGAGGAAGAACCATATCGCATTGGCTACATTCCCCGCGATGAAAACAACACCATTGCCGACATCCTGGAAATGGGATGGACCGACATCTTCGAGTGCCGCATCAGCAAAATCACCCCCGATGCCCATCCCGAGCACCAGGTTCATCTCACTATTAAGATTAAGCGCAGAGGATTATAATGCGTGTTTCGGAAGTCGAATCAGATTTAAACATCTTAAAATGCCATCCCTATGTTTAACAAAAAGCAAATTAACTCAAATCTTTTCGAAGCATTCTCCATGAAAGTGTTAGCAGCACTTTCAGAGAATGCTGCCGACAAAAACGTTCTAGTATCACCGGCACGAATAATGTCATTAATGGCGCTGTTGTCGTCTTTCACAAATGAACAAACAAGAACTCGCATAGCAAAGATTCTAGGCATTGCTATCGAAGACATGTTCCATTATTTGAAAAAAGACCAATTGCTGCCATCTGACAATTTCTATTCATGGGCAAATAGTGACGATTGCGAATTACCAACTGTAGAGAACACGTCATCCGCATGGATTGATTCCAGCATTGCCACATCTCCCCAATTCGATTCTGTTTTAAAGGATTGGGAGTTCGAGAAAAAAGTTACTTCTTTATCGTCCGAAGCCACTAAACAACAGATAAAATACTTTGTAAAAGTCCATACAAAGGGGATGATTCAAGACATAGATATTGGCGTCTCCGAGTTGGCAAAAGTTGTTTTAGTGGATTGCCTTTACTTTAAAGGGAAATGGAGCTATACATTTGACACTAGTGATACGAAACCAAATGTATTTCATTCCGCTTATTCAGATGATATCGTTCCCTTTATGAAAAACAAGCTTATGTTTGGCAACTACTATTCTTGCCAATCTTTCCAAGCTATTGATTTAGAGTATGAATGCGACTGTAAAGACCGTTCATATTCAATGAGGATATATCTGCCTCATAAAGGCAAGTCCTGTAGGGATGTCCTCCATCTTATGCTAAATCAAAATTACGGCATTGGTTTCGAGAATACCCCCGTCTTATTAAAGATGCCAAAGTTTGTTATCAAGGAAAAAGAAAACATCTCGCTAGTTTTGAACGGTCTTGGACTGGACATGGCGCAAATGCCTCTTTTCATCTATCCTGATAAAAACGAAAGCCTTCTACTAGATGACGTCATCCAAAAAGGTGCTGTTAAAGTAACCGAAAAAGGTACTGAGGCAGGAATAGCGACTTATACATGTATGATGCTTGGCAAACCTCGTAAAATCACATACAAAGAGATGAATGTAAATCGTCCATTCATATTTGAAATAATAGAAAAGCATTCCGGTCTCCGACTATTTGCAGGAATAGTAAATGAAGTATAGGCTGTCATGAAAAGAAAAATCAGGAAGAAACGTCAGATAAGGCTCCAGGATTTTAAAACGCAAAAAGTGCAAAATAAACTCCACGACGATGCACTTGAAGAAAGAGCAATTGTGGAAGGAATGTTGGATAAGAGATTAAGTCAGCATCCTTTCTACAAATACTCTGACACATCTTCCTTTATTTTCTTGTACGTAGACATGCACTCTGGAATGGAAATATGCAAACCTGTGAAAGTAGTTTTCCTATATGACCAACTATCGCATAGAATAGATTACGACATGATTGGAAAGGCAGGTTATCAATATGTAAAAGAAGAAATCTCTTTTGAGAAGATGATGAACTGCGAGCCCAAAAATCTTGCATATGCGTATGACTCATCCTATTATGTAATATACATAAAGAGTGGGACGACGAAACGTTATTTGCATGTTCTCAGCGACAACGTTCCATTATACACTCCTTTCTCATGGCTTTTCCGCCTGTTTCATAGTATATTAGAAGAAACGGCCGTAATTAATCGTGCTAAAGGAGAAAACAAAGTTTAAAAATTCATATTATATGGGAACGGATATTCATATTCATCTAGAGTATCGTAGCCGAAAGACAAAGCGCTATAAATATGGTGGTAAGATTCGTGGCGAAAGAATTTATGACATCTTTGATGTTATGGCTTTAGATGAAGACAACAATTCTGGAGATGTATTTTTCCAATCCAGAGGGTTGCCCGGTGATGTCACACAGGCAACACTTAAAGAATATAGAAATTGGAAAGAAGATGCCCATCATGCGAGTTGGTTATCAACAATTGAGTTCTCTGCTTGTATAGTCGAAGCATATATCCGCATGAACAGTTTTGAGCGTCACCAATTTTTAAAGCAATACGAAGAATTATTCACTATAATAAATACTATTTTCCTCAAAGATAAAAAAAGAGAAGAAGACTGTCTATCGTCTTACAAAGAATTATTAAAACTCATGATAAGCTATGAAGAAGACAAGGAGGAATGCCGTATTGTGTTTTGGTTTGACAATTAACATAGGATTACTTGACAGAGAAGAAATAACTAATATAAAACAATGATTTATGATAACAGTTGAAGATGCACTGCGCATTGCGCTGAAAGCGCATGAAGGACAGAAGGATTTGGATGGGAACCCTGTGATACTGCACCCGATGGCGGTGGCCGTTGCGGGGAGAAATCGCGAAGAACAGGTGGCGGGACTGCTGCACGACGTAGTGGAGGATACGGGCATGACGTTCGACGACCTGCTGCGGCTTGGAGTGGACGAAACGATTGTGGATGCGCTGCGACTGCTGACCCACACGGACGATATGACCTACGAGGAGTATGTGAACCGCATCGCGACATCGGGCAACGACATTGCCCTGCATGTGAAATACAACGACCTGCAGCACAACCTAAAGCGCGGCAGGGCCGGAGGTCATTCCAAACAGGTGGCTAAACACGAGAAGGCGTTTGCAGTAATCGGGCCACTGATCTGAAAAACCGGCGGCTGAACTTTTGTTTTACTCATAAAAGAGTAAAAAGTCAGTTTCACAGTTTCATCTCGGCGTAAGCAACTCAATACAAATGAGATGTGAGTGAAACTGCACTTTCACTTCAGTTTCATTCTTTGTCACTTAGAAACGATGGATTTCGGTTTCACCGGTTTCACTTCGCCGAAATATCTGTAAGTCAATGCACTATTGGTGAAACCGCGGTTACACTCGGTTTCACTGCCATTCGAACTTCATTTCAATAGCAAAAGTACTTTTTTACGGAGTGATTAGGGCCTAATCACTCTTCAAAAGCCTATTAAATGCACACCAAAACCTATCCCTTTGGGAGGGGAGCAATAGAACATAAGGGTGAAATCGGAGTGAAACCGCGGTTTCACCCGTAAACGATAAGATGCCAGCGGAGTACATCAAGTGAAACCGGTGAAACCGAAATCGCTTACTATAAGAGAGAAATCATGGGAAGTTGATAAAGGAGTTTAGACCTTTTCCGATAAAGGGGTAAGAAAAAGTGAAACTGCAGTGATACTGCAGTTTCACTTGTAAGTGTATGATGCTCAACGACTTTCAAAAGATGATACTGATGACGTTGAAAACGCCATGCAGAGAAAAACATCTTTTTAAGACGAGGCTTGCGAATCGGTCAGAGGGTGGGAGTGATGAACTTCACCTTCGCTTCGTCGCGGGGCTTGGCGTCGGGGCACTCGTCGGGATAGCCGACGAAGAAATCTCCCCGCTGTTCGCCCAAGCACACGGTATCGACAACATCGTGCTCCCCGAGGGCTGGTAAAAAAACGTTGTCGGAAATATTTACCAAAAAACGGCTTATGCTAATGAGTATTTGAGGTCTGAATCAAGTTGAGCGTGAATTCCAGCTGCGTGTCAATCCCCGCCATAAAATCTCCCACTGTTTGTGCCACTTCGTAATGTGGAGGTACACCGCGCCCCTCTAATGGGAAACCTTTAGGCGACAAACGGGGGGCACTCAAGGGGATGCGGAAGTTAAGACCTGATGGAGATTGGAAATTTTCCGGTTTGTTACCTGTGTCGCCTGCTGTGGGTTGCCCCACCAAGGTTACCTCCCCACTTTCCCAAAGGTCGATTGCAAAGCTCTCAGCAGCAGAGAACGTGGGAGTGTCGATGAGCAAGAACACTTTTCCGCGATAGGCATCAGCTCTTGGTTTGATGGTTCTGTCAAACAAGCAATGCTTTTTTTCGTGTTTCAGCAGGTATTGGCAAAGCGTCTCCCCATTCCCACTATTACCACCTCCGTTCTTACGGATATCGATAATCAGATAAGGGAGGTCTTTGACCGACTGGTAAAGACTGTCGAACACCTCTACGACACCGTTTCTCATGGTATTAACAGCAATATAGCCGATAGAATCGCGTAGTATTTTCCGTTCACGATTAATGGGGTTCGGATAGCCTCGCCCATGCAGCGGTAACGGCAGTGTAATTGTTTCGTTGCCACGAACCACGGTGATGTTCAACAAGGTGTCGGTATAGCTCGAGAGCGCGGCTTCGGCCGTTTTCAAGATTCTTCTGGCCGAAGTGGAACCTTCATGGTATCGAATGTTCTCAGCTATCCAGTCGGGAACAGTCTTTCCGTTGATGGCAACAATCTCGTCCTTGTCACGGAAACCATATCCGCGAATATAGTCACCAGGGTTGTCAAGGAAGAGACGTCCTTCAATATAGCGTGGAACAGCCCCGCCAAAATGTGTACAGATGAAATAGGGGTTGGCATGTCCACAACGCAAGTCGGCGAAATACGCCAAGAGCATCATGCCATAGTCGTCGGCAGTTTGTACCGAGTCGCGCAAAAGGGCGGAATAGACTTCGTAGAGTGAGTCCATCGATATGCCTTTCTGGCGGTAGAGCGAATAATTCTCAACCACAATATGGTGAATGCCGTCGAAATCAATCTTCATGGAGTCACGGTCGTGCGGCAATTGTGAAAAGGAGATATTTGTAGCTGGTTCCTCCGCAAAGAGCCGCTGCACTAACTCGGGGTTGCAGCGTGATAAGATGAACAGTGCGCCAAAGGCAACAATGACAAAAACCAAGATTCCAACAAGGATTTTGAGGATAACCTTAACTACTCTTTTCATGCTCTTTTCAATCTTTGCTTACTCATTATCCGCTACGAACTCACTACTTGATATATTTCACCTTCGCTTCGTCGCGGGGCTTGGCGTCGGGGCACTCGTCAGGATAGCCGATGGCGAGGATGTAGTTCAGGCGGTAGTCGGCGGGGATGTCGAGACGGTCGAGGAAGAACTTTGCCTTGGCATTGGAATTCAGCCAGCGCACAGGTCCGCCGAGGCAGCAGGTGCCGAGACCCATGGCCTGGGCTGCCAGCATCATGTTCTCGCCCAGCAGTCCGGCATCGAGCTCGCCGCCGCCCTCACGGGGCGTGCATACGCAGATGATGTTGGGGGCGTTGCGGAACATGTTGCGGAACGTGGGGTCGCGCTTCACCTGTTCGGCATTCTCTTGCCGGTACACTTCGGTGACCTGGGCAATGAGCTGCTGGTCTTCCACCACCCGCACAATCCATGGCTGGCGGTTCATGCCGCTGGGGGCGTTGATGCCGCAGCGAACGATGGTCTGCAGTTTCTCGTGTTCTACGGGACGGTCGAGGTAGCGGCGTATGGAGCGGCGGGCCATGATGGTGCTCAGCACGGGGTTGAGCTGCAGCTGCAGGTCGGCCTCGATGGCGCTGAGGGGCTCGGTGGGCTCGTAGCGGCGGAGCACCTTGCCGTCGGCCGAGACGAGGAACTTGGTGAAGTTCCACTTGATGTCGGCGTTCTTGTCGTAGTCGGCATCACGCTTGCGCAGCATGCCGTCCATCATCTTGCCGCGCTGGTCGGTGAGGTCGAAGCCGCCAAAGGTTTTCTGCGACTTCAGGTAGGTGTAGAGGGGATGCTCGCCGGCGCCGTTCACCTCGATTTTGTCGAACTGCGGGAACTTGATGCCGTAGTTGGCCGTGCAGAACTGGCGGATTTCGAGGATGCTGCCGGGTGCCTGCTGTCCGAACTGGTTGCAGGGGAAGTCGAGGATTTCGAGTCCCTCGGGGGCGAACTTCTCGTAGAGGGCTTCCAGCTCTTTGTACTGGGGCGTGAAGCCGCAGCGGGTGGCGGTGTTGACGATGAGCAGCACCTTACCCTTGTAGTCGGCGAGCGACACGGGCTGTCCGTCGGCACCGGGCACCTGGATGTCGTAGATACTTTTCTCGGACTGGCTGACCGTGGCCTGCGCGCGTTGCGGGGCGGTGATCAGCATGAATACTACAGCCAGCAGGCTGAAAAGGTGAGTGTTTGTGAGATGTTTTGTCATAAATATAAATATAATAATTAAATCAAAACAAAGAAGAGGAGGACCCTCCCCCGGCGGCCGTTATCAACCACCCCTGGCCCCTCCTTTCTAAGGAAAGAGACCCACCCCCTGCCCCTCCCTATAGGGCGGGGAGTAGATTGTATTGAGGGCAGTGGCATTATTTTTTACAAATATAGTTGGTTTTGGGGAATAATCGTTCATTCCCATTGATATTTTGGGAAAGTTTAAGAAAAATCTCAGTTCGGGCGCATTTGTAATGCGACCGCATAGAGTATCAGGATTTGTAATCCGAGAAACGTTTTAATCGCATTTGGGATGAATATAAAAAGCAGGGGCGGTAAATAGCCACCTCCTGCAACTTTAATTTGGAAGTTTCAATTATTAATCGTATATTTGCGGCATGGATAAAGATAGAGCACAGAAAATAGTGAACAGCTTTGCTAAAAAGTTGAAAGGTTTCAAAAATGAAGCCTCATTTGTAGGTATCATAGATGGAAAGCATGTCTATTATTTAGAAAGGGAGCATCATGGAGGACACGTAGGTTTGCCACCATATTTCTCCGTATCTGAAGAAGGATATGTTACTCAATTATTGCCTCCTGAAGTGTTCAGGGCTGCAGAGATGCGTCACCGCTTTTTGAACAACTGAACACACCTTTCGTCAAAAAGTAACTTATCTACTCTTAATAGTTCTACTTTTCCACTCCAATACAGAGGAATAAAGAACAAAAATCCACGTAAATCTTACAAAAATAAAATGCGCACAAGATTTATGGCAGATTTTTGAAGATTTTTGTCTTAACATATTGTATATCAGCGTCTTTTGGATTGAAATAATCTGAAAAAATGCGGTTTTTTTTCATGGTTTTCGGGAAATTCCTTGGTAATATCAGGATTATTTTGTAATTTTGTACTGTAAAATAAATCAAAGTTCCGCGGCTGCGGCGGACTCAGGATAACTAACCTTTTGACAGCAGCAGACACGTTTCACTATGGCACAATTTTACAAACTCGTGCAGAACAAGAACGAGGAGATGCCCAAGGCTTACCAGAAGTGGTATGCACGACCGGTGTATGTGGACACCCTCGACCTGGATGGTGTGGCTGAGCTGATTCAGCGTAACTCAACGGCCAAGAAGTCGGACGCCCGTGCGGTGCTGACCGAAATGGTGGAGGTGATAGCCGATGCGCTGAAGGACTCGAAGCGCGTACACATCGACGGCTTCGGCACGTTCAAGGTGGGTATCAGCTCGCGAGGCGCCGACTCGCCCGAGGATTACAGCGTGAACGAGCACATCCGCGGTGCACGCATCCTGTTCCAGCCCGAAACCATCACCGACCCCTCTACCCACAAGAAGTCGAAGAAGCTCATCCAGGGCATGAAGTTCAAGAGCTCTGTGGGTCTGGTTAACCCGGAGGAGATTCCGGCCGACGACGGCACTAATCCTTAATCATTAACCTTAACGTTAACCCTAACCTTAACTTTAGGCAATGAAGAAGGAAATCGTTAAGGCCATCGTCCAGATGGTAATCGCCGCCCTGACCGCTCTGCTCACTTCGCTGGGCGTGGTGAGCTGCCTGTAAAAACAAAGAACAAACAAACCACCCTACGGACCCTCCCCCTGCCCCATCCCGAGCGATGCTCGCCCCCCCGTAGCCTTCCCCTATAGGGAGGGAGCAATTACTTTCAAGCCAAGGTTAAGAGGCTCGGAACTATCTGCTCCCCGCCCTATAGGGAGGGGTAAGGGGGAGGGTCCGTGTTTTCCACTTTTCTACTTTTCTACTTTCCATTATAAGGACTTTTAATTCATGGTAGACACGGGTCCTCCTTATCAACCTCCACCCCGGCTGCTGACAAACTTTCATGCTTTTTGCCAATGGGCAGAAGCATTACTTCCATCGGACGGAAAGCCTGTTTCTAATGGGCGGAAGCATTGCTTCCAATGGGCATTCGTTTTCGGGGTGTTTGTGACTAAGAATCTGCATGAAAACTGAGCAAATCTGTTATCTCCTTTCGAAATATAACTTGCGGTCATCAATCTTCCACACCATACGGGATTTGGTGAGTGTAACGATTTCATATTCGGGGGCTCCTGTGGCACAGAAGTCTGTCCAAAGCATCTTTATATGTCTTCCGCCATTTGTGAGATGATAGTGTTGTTCTAATTGATGGTCTCCCGAAAAGACATCAGAGACTTCTACCAGGCAGGTTCCCGTCGTTGGTGATGTCGCATGGAAAGTGTAATTGACAATGCCTTCACTCACCACACCGGGTTCATAGACTTCCAGCCAACGGCCTTCCAGACAATCCGGTTCTACCGCATACAGTTCATCGTCTGAGGAGCAGGCTCCCAACATACATGCTGCGAACAGCATCCAAACAATTTTTGTCTTCATCTTATTTTCCCATGAATTTACCGACAAAGAGTATGACTCCAGACGACTGTTCGTGAACGAGATAGACAAACGGACGGTTGGCATGGAACGTGGCCTTGGGTGGTTCCTGCGTGGGACCAACAGAAGATGTTTCTAAAAATCCTACTATAGTCACGGCAGCAGCCTCGGAGCCATCTTCGTTTACCTTAATCTTTGCTTTCTGCTTCATCATGCTGATATAAAGATTTCTATTTTCGCACATATTCGGGACTTGGGCAAAGTTTCCATCGAAGACCTGACGGATGCCCATACCCTTGAGCAGTTCTATCAGTCCTCCTGCGTCATTCGTATCGAATGCCGTCTCGAAGCGCGGCAGTTTCAAATCCACTTCATATCCACGGGCCTCCCGAAGGGGGTTCTTCAGATAGTCGGTGGACCATCCCGAAGCGGCCAGACTGCTGATGACATCGTCGGTGGTCTTCCCCTCTTCAGGCAGCATCACGGTCATCATCCAGCGGCCGTTGCCGTAGGGAATGGAGACGGCAGCATAAGTGTCGTTACGAAGGTAGTTCATATATACATTCTGGTGCATCAACGGTACGCGCGTTTCTCCGTCGGGCGTTGTGAAAACTTCCTCCCGCGTTTCATTCTTCTCGAACATCGAGGCCCATTCGGCCTTGAAATAGATGGCATTGAGCAGATAGCTCACCATAGCAGGATTCACCTTGTCGAGGATTTCAGGAATCATCCCGCGCGTCTTCTCGTTGCACCATCCGTTAATCTTATCGAGCGTTGACGGCGAACTGAAGTCGAGCGCCTCGGCCTTGGCATCGTAATAGTCGGCCATGTCCTGCTGGAACTGCTTTTTCAACTGGTACTTATCGTTCAGGAAGATGGCATTGGCTATATCCAATTGCACCTTCTCGTCCACATGGGGCAGGTTATAGATAAGGTTCTTGCAATAGTCGTTCACGGCCCGTATGCCGCCCTTGTGGAAGCCTAAGGTCTGTTCCAACTCCTGCTCGGTGGTGCCAGTAGCGGCATCGTTCACCATACTTAATACGTATGTGATGCTCAGGGGCGAGCAGATGACGCTCCGGTTCTTCGTCTTCCCGTTCAGCGACTGGAAGAAATTCAGCGTGAAACCGTTGTTGTCGTTGGCAAACACCCGCTGCTCTGCGGTCAGCTGCACCGGCTTCACTTCCTGGTACATGTTCACATACTTCGGTCCGCCAACATCCTCTATCGTCTCGGATGAAGAACAGGCTGCCACCATACTGCCCAGTGTGAGGGCTAAAATCAGCATTTTCGCTTGTTTCATGTTTTTGTTGTTTTTTGTTTGTTGCTGCCTATAAAACAGCAAAACAGCAGAATCTTGTATGCCTTGATGTTAAAATATGCGCTCCGAAAAGTTAACGAATCTAAAAGACTGGTTTTTCATACAAGATTTTGTAATTTCGTTGTTTCTAAAGCAGAAGATATCTTAAATGGACGAGCAACTCGTAGTGCGCATACGGCAAAACGACCAGCGGGCGATGAGCCAACTTTACCAGCGTTATGTAGGGATACTGACGTCGGTATGCTATCGCTATGTGGCTCAGGAAAGCGATGTGAAGGACGTGCTGCAGAACAGTTTCGTAAAGATCTTCACTTCGCTCTCCAAATTCGAGTTCCGCGGAGAAGAGTCGCTGAGGGTGTGGATGACGAGGATTGTGGTGAACGAGTCGCTCAATTACCTGCAAAGTCGCAAGAAGATGCTCTTTGTGGAAGATGAAAGGACGCTGCGCGAACTACCGGATGAGGAGGAGGTCAGTTTGGACAGGATATCCGACGACGAGCTGCACCAACTCATCCGCGAACTCCCCGACGGCTACCGTACGGTACTCAACCTCTTTGTCTTTGAAGGGCTTTCGCATCGTCAGATTGCCGAATTGCTCAGCATCAAGGAGTCCACCTCAGCCTCTCAGTTTTATTTTGCAAAACGGCTGCTGGCTAAAAGAATCAAGGATTTAAAGAACAAGAAAGAATGAAAGAAGAATGGACAGATAAACTGAAGACCCGACTGGAGCATCACGAGATGACTCCGCCGGAAGGACTTTGGGAAGGCATTAGCAAGCAGATGAACCTTGCTGAGAAACCTGTCCGCAGGTCTTCTTTCCCACTTTCGAAGCGATGGATTGCTACCGCCGCTGCCCTGCTGGCATTGGCCGGATTCTTCGTGCTCTATGATTTCCAGGATGACGCAACCAGTTCTTCACCCGTAAACATTGCTGAAAAGGCGGAAAGCCATCAGGCACCAGCTCAAGAGCAAAGCCCAGAAGAAAAGCCTGTCGGCGAAGAGGCTGCGCCCCCCCGCATGCACTCTCTTCTGGCCCAGGCAGTACCCGTCAATGCCAAAACAGCGCCAGCAACAACCGAATCGCCGGAGCCTTCGGCCACCCCCATTATCACAGAGGAAAAGGTGACCGAAGCAACGGCTGACGCACAAACCGCCGAGGCTTCGCAGGCAAGCGCACAAACCGCCAGGAAGATTCAGCAGGCAAGCTCTGCCTTCCTCCCGTCGTATCAACAGAATGAGGGCAAACTCTATTCCGAAGCCGGCAAACGGCCACGCCAATGGTCGTTCGGCCTCCATGCTTCGGGGGGACTCCTGGCAGACAACAGCCATCAGCAATATGACCATTATCCTATTAGTCAGAGTGACCCTTTGTCACCCTCACCCCACTACGAATCTATCAGTTCGGAAACCCCGCAAAACGAAACTCCTATAAAAGCCTCCCACCATCTGCCTATCCGTTTCGGCTTGAAAATCGGTTATCAACTGAGCGAACGGTGGGCGCTGCAGACAGGTATCACCTACACCTATCTCTATTCTGATTTCACTTTGGTGAACAGGCAGCAGCCTGCCATCGAACAAAGGCTCCACTACGTCGGCATTCCGTTGGGCATCAGTTACCAGATATGGAAGAACAGCAATTTCCGCCTATATGCCTCAGCAGGTGCATCAGCCGAGAAATGCGTAAAGAATTCACAGGAAAGCGGAGATGCCAATATCAATGTGCAGTCCGATAGCGAAAAACCCCTGCAATGGTCGGTGAATACTGCCCTGGGCGCTGAATATCAGCCCACGAAGCAATTAGGCATCTATCTGGAACCCAGCCTCGGCTACTATTTCAAGGACAACACCCCGCTGGAACATTACTACAAAGAGCATCCGCTGAGTCCCGCCATAGAATTCGGCCTCCGCTGGCATCTGAATTCATGGTAGGGGTATTGGTTCATCAGAACGGGCCCTCCATATCAACCTCCCCCTCGGCTGCTGACAAATCTTCATGCTTTTTGCCAATATGGCAGACTGCTGCGCGGAGGCACAGGATTTGAACTGCAGTTAGCAGAAACAATTAAAAGCAAGGAGGTTATTATGACTTTAGAAAACTTCACTATCAAGGCACAGGAGGCCGTGCAGGAAGCCGTGAACACGGCTCAAAGGGCCTCGCAACAGGTGATTGAGCCTGTACATATATTAAAAGGTGTAGTCGGGAAGGCACCCGACGTGGTGACGTTCATCTTCCAGAAGCTGGGGGTGAACAAGCGGCACATCGAGCAGCTGGTAGACAGCGAGCTGCAGCACCTGCCACGCGTGCAGGGCGGACAGCCGTATCTCTCGAACGAGGCCAACCAGGTGCTGTTGAAGGCGCAGGACATCTCGAAGAAATGGGGCGACCAGTTCGTAAGCGTAGAGCCGATGCTGATGGCGCTGCTGGAGGTGAACTCCACGGCATCGCGCATTCTGAAGGATGCAGGCATGAACACCGCCGACACGGAGAAGGCCATCCAGGAACTGAGGCAGGGACAGAAGGTGCAGACGCAGAGCGCCGACGAGAACTACCAGAGTCTGTCGAAGTATGCCAAGAACCTGGTGGAGGATGCCCGCGCCGGTAAGCTGGACCCGGTGATAGGACGCGACGACGAAATCCGACGGGTGCTGCAAATACTGTCGCGACGCACGAAGAACAACCCTATTCTGATTGGTGAGCCGGGAACGGGTAAGACGGCCATCGTGGAGGGACTGGCACAACGCATCGTGCGAGGCGACGTGCCCGAGAACCTGAAGGACAAGCAGCTGTTCTCGCTCGACATGGGACAGCTGATTGCTGGTGCCAAGTATAAGGGTGAGTTCGAGGAGCGACTGAAGAGCGTGGTGAACGAGGTGACCAAGAGCGAGGGCCGCATCATTCTCTTCATCGACGAGATTCACACGCTGGTGGGCGCCGGTGCATCTGAGGGTGCCATGGATGCCGCCAACATTCTGAAGCCTGCTCTCTCGCGTGGTGAGCTGCGCGCCATAGGTGCCACGACGCTGAACGAATACCAGAAGTATTTCGAGAAGGACAAGGCACTGGAGCGCCGATTCCAGACGGTGATGGTGGACGAACCCGACGAGCTGTCGGCCATCTCGATTCTGCGCGGACTGAAGGAGCGCTACGAGAACCACCATAAGGTACGTATCCAGGACGATGCCTGTATTGCTGCCGTGAAACTCTCTGAGCGCTACATTAGCGACCGGTTCCTGCCCGACAAGGCCATCGACCTGATGGACGAGGCGGCCGCCAAGCTGCGCATGGAGCGCGACTCGGTGCCTGAGGAACTGGACGACATCTCACGCCAGCGGGCCCAGCTGGAGATTGAGCGCGAGGCCATCAAGCGCGAGAACGACACGGAGAAGATTGCACAGCTGGACAAGGACATTGCCGAACTGCGCGAACAGGAGAACAACTTCCGCGCCAAGTGGGAAAGCGAGAAGGCACAGATTGAGAAGGTGCAGCAGGCCAAGCAGCAGATGGAGCAGCTGCGGTTCGAGGCGGAGCGCGCTGAGCGCGAGGGCGACTATGCGCGTGTGGCCGAGATTCGCTACGGCAAGCTGAAGCAGCTGGAAGACGAGATAGCCGCCATTGCCGGAAAGGCAACCGATACGGACAACCCGCTCATACGCGAGGAGGTGACGGCCGACGACATCGCCGAGGTGGTGAGCCGCTGGACGGGCATCCCCGTGAGCCGAATGCTGCAGAGCGAAAAAGACAAGCTGCTGCACCTGGAAGAGGAACTGCATAAGCGCGTAATCGGGCAGGACGAGGCTATCGCTGCCGTGTCGGATGCCGTGCGCCGCAGCCGTGCCGGACTGCAAGACCCGAAGCGGCCTATCGCATCGTTCATCTTCTTGGGCACCACGGGTGTGGGTAAGACGGAGCTTGCCAAGACGCTGGCCGACTATATGTTCAACGACGAGACCATGATGACGCGTATCGACATGTCGGAATATCAGGAGAAGCACACCGTGAGCCGCCTGATAGGTGCCCCTCCGGGCTACATCGGCTACGACGAGGGCGGACAGCTGACCGAGGCCGTGCGCAGGAAGCCTTACTCGGTGGTGCTCTTCGACGAGATTGAGAAGGCGCATCCCGACGTGTTCAACACGCTGCTGCAGGTGCTCGACGACGGCCGTCTGACCGACAACAAGGGCCGCACGGTGAACTTCAAGAACACCATCATCATCATGACGTCGAACGCCACCGAGGAGCAGCTGCATAGGATTATGCGACCGGAGTTCCTGAACCGTATCGACGAGATCATCACCTTCACGCAGCTGACCAAGCAGCAGATTGCCGACGTGGTGCGCCTGCAGGTGAAGAAGGTGCAGCAGATGCTGGAGGAGCAGGACGTGGAGCTGCAGGTGACGCCGCAGGCCATCGACTATCTGGCCGAAATGGGCTACGACCCCGACTTCGGTGCACGTCCCGTGAAGCGTGCCATCCAGCAGTACATGCTCAACGATTTGTCGAAGAAACTGCTCTCGGGCGACGTGAACCGCGAGAAGCCCATCATCGTGGACAGCTTCGGCGAAGGGCTGGTGTTTAGGAATTAGTGTGTGCGTTAACACTCAAAATGCAAAGTCCATTTTGCAAACAAGGCGAACAAGCAAAATTGTTCGCCTTTTTATTTGTTCGTTCGATAAATTTTCAGTAATTTTGCACGACTTTTTTGACAGCATGGCGGTGGATGCGACATCCGCCTCGTGAAGTTGAAAGAATAGGGTAAAAATACTTTAATCAAAATATTCCAAGAGTAGCATGTACAAGATTTTTACAGGATTCCATCTCGTAGAGGCTTATCACAAGGCCCGTCGTGAGAAGCATGTTGATCCCAGGCGAGTTATCAAGAAACTCACCTATGCAGCCATCGTGCTCGCAGTAACCCTCTTTCTCTGGAATGCCCCGGCAGAGATGTACGGCATTCAGAACCTAACCGTTATCCAGCAGCGCATCATCGCCATCTTCGCCTTCGCCACCCTGATGTGGATATTCGAGGTGGTGCCCTCGTGGGCCACTTCGGTGGGCATTATCGGACTGATGCTGCTCACCACCTCTACCAGCGGAATAAAGCCGATGATGTATGAGGCAGCCGGCGAACCCCTACCCTACAAGGACATCATGGCCACCTTTGCCGACCCCGTCATCATGCTCTTCATCGGCGGATTCATCCTTGCCATCGCAGCCACCAAGACGGGCCTCGACGCACAGCTGGCCAAGGCGTTGCTGAAACCGTTCGGCTCGAAGTCGGACAATGTGCTCTTGGGCTTTATCCTGATAACGGGCGTCTTCTCAATGTTCGTCAGCAACACGGCCACGGCCGCCATGATGCTCACCTTCCTGACTCCGGTGTTCAAACAGCTGCCGCCCGAAGGAAAGGGACGCATCGCCCTGACGCTCTCCATCCCCGTGGCAGCCAATCTGGGCGGTATGGCAACGCCCATCGGAACGCCGCCGAACGCCATCGCCCTGAAATATCTGAACGACCCCGCAGGACTGAACCTCAACCTGGGCTTCGGCGAGTGGGTGATGTTCATGCTGCCGCTGGTGCTCGTGCTGCTCTTCATCGGATGGATACTGCTGCGCACCATCTTCCCCTTCTCGCAGAAGACCGTCAACCTGGAGATTGAGGGCGGCATGAAGAAGGGTTTCCACACATGGGTGGTCATCGTGACCTTCATCGTCACCGTACTGCTCTGGATGACCGACAAGCTGACAGGCATCAACTCGTACACCGTGGCGCTGATTCCCTTCGTGGTATTCGCCCTGACGGGTGTCATCAACAAATATGATTTGGAAGAAATCAACTGGAGCGTTATCTGGATGGTGGCCGGCGGTTTTGCACTCGGCTACGGACTGAATGCCTCGGGCCTGGCTGCCAATGCCGTGGAGAGCATCCCCTTCGGCACATGGTCGCCCTTCGTGATTCTGCTCGTTTCGGGCATCATCTGCTACCTGCTCTCGAACTTCATCTCGAACTCGGCCACCGCAGCCCTGCTGATGCCTATCCTTGCCGTTGTTTGCTCGGGAATGGGCGATAAGCTCGCTGCCATCGGTGGCACGCCCACCGTGCTCATCGGCATCGCCATTGCTGCATCGAGTGCCATGGTGCTGCCCATCTCAACGCCGCCGAATGCCCTCGCCTTCTCCACCAATCTGGTGAAGCAGAACGACATGGTGAAAATCGGCATCATCATGGGCGTTATTTCAATGGTATTAGGCTATGGCCTGCTCTTCATGCTGGGCGAGATGCACTTTATTTAAAAAATCTCACCTATTATAATTATAAAGGGACTGCTCCAACGATGGGCAGTCCCTTTTTGTTCTATAATACCCCCTCCCTAAACAGGGAGGGATGGGGTGGGTCTTCTTTACTTCGGCCACCCAATAGGATTGTTCAGCAGCGGAATCTGCATCTCGGTAAGACCGAGGGCCTTCGAGATGGCGGCCTTGTCCATGCCCACGCGGGGAACGGTGTTCAGGCCGAGCGCGGTGCATACCAGGCAGATGTTCTCCGACACATAGCCGGCATCCATGTTAGCCATGGGCAGCGCCTGCTGACCGCGATTGCCAAATTTTGAGAGGTCGGTCACCATAATGAGGCAGACGGGAGCCGTGGCGGCAAATTTCTGATTGGCGGCAACGGCATCGCGGAGGTCGTCGTTGCAAATCTTCTTCAGCGTATTGCTCTGGGGCTCATAGAGATAGGCGCCGTCCTTACGGGCTACATACAGCAGAATGTCCTGTGCATTGATGGCCGAGGGAGCCGTAATCTTCTTACTTTCCGGACGGTTGATACCACAGGCAGCCCACAGCACCTGCGAGAGCGTAGCATCGGAAATCTCACGATCGGAGTACTCGCGCTGGGAAGCACGCTTCTGAAGCGTCTCCATCAGCGTCATCTTCACATTCATGTCGGGCGCAGGCAACTGGATATCCTGTGCCGTGGCACAACCGGCCATCATCATCAGGCCCATTGCCAACATACTGATTTTCTTCATTTTTTTAGCGGATATATTTTATTTGTTAATAATTGCGCCGCCACGAGCCGGAAGCTTCAGGCGGACTTGTCCTTTCTTATTGATTTTCAGCGTGCGCAACTGTTGGTCGTCGACATAATAGTCGGCTTGCTGTCCGGCCAGCATCGGCAACGAGACGGTGAGCTCCATCGGGGCTTCCGTGCCATTCAGGGCAACCACATACCACTCGCTGCCATGACGGCGGGCCATCACCACATAACGGCCGGGATAACCGTCGATGAAACGTGTCTCGTCCCATGTGGTGGGCAGTTTCTTCAGGAAGTCCTGTTGGAATGCTGGTATTTCGGGCAATGCCTGAGGAGTGAGCGCCACACAGTTCACGGCACATTGGTTGGTGATGCCTGTGGCCATCTCGAAGGTGTTGGTGGTGAAGCGCTGGTGGCGGCTCTTGTTGTCCTTCGAGAGATATTTGTTCATGATGACGCCACCCCAGTCCATAGATGCCACGGCATTGCGGATGAAGGGATGCATGGTCAGTTCAAAGCCTTCCTGACGGGCATGGTAGTCGCTGAAGAACACATTCTCGGAGGCTAGCACGGCCTCGCTGCCCACAAAGTTGGGGTACATACGCTCCCATCCGCGCGGCAAAGTGCAGCCGTGGAAAATCACCTGCAATCCGTAGCGGTTGGCATCCGAGAGGATATCCTCGTAGAGTTGCATGGTCTGCTGCTTATCGCCGCCGAAGAAGTCAACCTTAATGCCCTTCACGCCGATGCTCTGCATCCATTTCATCTCGCGTTCGCGTGCCACGGCGGTATTCATGCAGTCGCGTGGAGTCTGCGGGGCATCGTTCCAGAAGCCATTGCTGTTGTACCATAGCAAAAGGTGTACGCCCTTCTGCTGGGCATAGCGTGAAAGCTCCGCCATCCGCTCGCGGCCGATGTTCTTGTCCCACCAGTTATCTACCAGACAATACTCATAGCCCATCTTCGCGGCAAGGTCGATGAACTGCACCTGATCGTCGTAGTTAACGCTCTCGTCTTGCCAGATGAGCCAGCTCCATGTGTAGCGGCCTGCCTTGTAGTCGGTGGAAGGCTCATAGAGCGGCTCCACCACATCGTAGGCCACCGTGGTTTCCACGATAGGCTTCAGCGAAGAACCCACGGTGATCGTTCTCCAAGGCGTGGAACCAGGAAGCGGAATGGTGGCATACTCCGAACCGAAACCGTTGTTCTCGCCCTTGTCGGGGAAAGCAATCTGATAGCCACCCTCCTGCCAATCACTCAGATGACTGCCGCAATAAGCTCCCGAAACACCCGTCTCTGAAACCAACGCCCAAAGATCAGTGGCATCCGTTTTTCCGGATGCAGCTACCTTGAACAGGCAGGGGAACGTATAGCCGAGACCGAATCTCGAATTCACCTTCATATCGTCGTCGGCCTTGTAGTCTTCTTCGTAGCTGGGTTTCGTCTGTTCCCATCCAGTCTCGGGACCAATCTGAGGACAGAGGAACGTCTTTGTCCCGTCAGGGAAGCAGAAGGCGGTGCTCTCCTTATATATAATGGTACGCTTGGGATTATCTTTCGCCGGACGGGGCAACGTGTAGCGGAATGCCACGTCGTTGTTGCTCACCTGGAACGTCACCAGCATGTGCAGCCCGTTGGTCGTCTGATAGTCAAGCACCAGCTGGTTGGCCTCATACTTGATATGCGATGCCTTCGCCTGGCGCATGTCATACTCTTTGCTGATGGTTTCTTCGTGGCAGTCCACATACTTCAGGTCCTTTGTGAAATCACCCAGACTGGTTGAAAGTCCCAGGGCAGAAGGCAGCACCACCTGCTGACCGTCGTATTCCACACTAAACTGCTGATTCTCCACAGTCACCATCAGGCGGCCGTCGGGCGAAGCCACCGTCACGTGGCCGGCAACAGCCGTCTGCAATCCGCTCCCCACAAGCGCCGACAGCGCCAAGGCCGCCGTCAGACAGGTTCTTTTCATCATTGTTGTTATCATTCTGCTAAAAGGATTTTATTTGACCACAAAAGTAAATAAAAATTCCGAAAAAACTTGTCGGAATCCGATACTTTTTATACTTTTGCCATAAATATCCCGAAATATGAAATTTTTAGTCACTACCATCGCACTGTTTTGCGCCACCCTTACGGCCCAGGCGCAAGACCCTAATTTCTACATCTATCTCGCCATCGGACAGTCGAACATGGTCGGACAGGCACAGCCCACGGTCGAAGACTCCATCGTCAGCGAGCGTTTCCTGAACCTCACAGCCAGCGACTGCGACACCCACACCACCGGGCAATGGCGGAAAGCCGTCCCCCCACTCGCCCGCCAGTGGACCAAACTGTGCCCCGTGGACTATTTCGGACGGACCATGCTCCAGAACCTGCCGTCGGACAAGCGCGTGGGCAGCATCATCGTGGCTGTAGACGGCTGCGCCATCGATGTGTTCCATCCCGACTACGACGATGCCTGGGTGGCCAAGGACCTGCCCGACTGGCAGCGCAACGAGGTGAACTGCTACGGCGGCAAACCGCTTGAGCGGCTGCTCTCGCTGGCCCGGAAAGCTCAGGCCGACGGCGTCATCAAGGGCATCCTGCTCCATCAGGGCGAAACCGATGCCTACAGCGACACCTGGCTGCAGAAGGTGAAGGGACTCTATGAATACCTCTTGCGCGAACTGAAGCTGGAGGCCGCCGACTGTCCCATCATCGTGGGCGAAACCGTCGACAGCACCTACAATGGCGTTTGCGCACATGCCATCCCCACCATCGACCGTCTGCCACAGCGGATTCCCACGGGCTACGTCGTCTCTTCAAAAGGCTGCCCGCCGATGGACGACAACGTGCATTTCTCACGCGAAGGCTACATCACCCTGGGCAAACGCTATGCCTACGCCGCCCTGAAGCACATGGGCATCAAGGCCAACGACGAAACGTCATACGTGAACACGGCGGCCGGCCAGTTTGCCATCAGCCACAAGATATGGAAAAACAAACAGGGCAAGAACCTACGCATCAAGAGCGAGAAGAAAATCAAGAAACTCGACATTGTGAGCTATTCCGGCCAGACCATCTACACCTATCAGACAGGAATGGTGCCGCACACCGACCAGCTGCTGCCCGTCCGTGACTACAATTTCAAGTTGAAGGACATCAAGGACAAGGTGCTCATCATCGTCATAGAAGCACAAGACGGAACGAAGTCCACCAAGAAAATAGAACTGTAACAAACAAAAGAAATCCTCCCCGCGCGGGGAGGATTTCTCATTTTCTGCCAACACTATCATTTAGCCATGTATTTTCTCCCACCTTTAATGTACAACCTCATGGGGTTTCCGTTGTTTGCCCGAACACCAGTAATGTCATAGCAAGCTGAATCACTTATTTCGGGTATTGTGTTCGCGATTACAGGCATCACCGTCGTGTTGAGTTTCCTTCTTTCTGATGATATGGCCTCATCCAGCCATAGCTGGCGACTGGTGAACCATTCACGAGCACGTTCCAACTGGACTTCCACACTCTCTGATTTGCCATAAAGACTGCTCCATCTCTCATCGTCCATAAGGATGGCCTCGGATAAATCCTTGCAAAGTTTTGACCGACTGAATTCATCGAGATAATTTAGAATCTCACGGATAATCCAAGGACTGACTTCCTCCCACTTTCTAACATATGCCTCCAGATAATCTTGGCACGGACTATTCAACATAGGCTTGAAATAAAAGACATAGTGATTACGGGCCCAGTCGTTTTCCGTCATCATAATCACATCAAAATCCCAAAGATTAGCCATCATCACCTTCGTGCCTGGAGTATTGTCATATTTTGTCAGGAACAGGTTCGAACCATGTCCGTCATAACTGCCCAATATGTCGTGAGCAAGACTCCAGGAGGCAAATGACTCTACATCAAGCCAATCCGAATAAGTTCCACTGGCAAAGGATTTGTCAATCTGAGCAACCAGCCATCTAAAATAATCCATTTGCTCATCCGACAACTCTTCAGCATCAGGATACTTAAAGGTAAACTTTGCATTATCGTCGGTTTCTGAAGCTACATAAACGTCTTCTTTCCACCAATAGGGATCAAACTCAAACACATACCCACTATCAGAGACGTCAAGTCTGCAGTCCTGGTTACGTTTCACCGATTCGCACAGCGTATAAACCCCTTGATAGTCACCATTGAGTATCACGTTGACAAATTCGAAAGACGGTGTCCACTGCAACCCCATCAACTCGTTCACTTTTAGTCCGATCATGGTATTCAGTTGAGTGCCAAAGTTCAGCAACAGCCACGTCTTATCTTTGAATCTTTTGTCACCACGCCTCAGCAGGTCTGCTTTTTTCTGAAGTTTCAGTTTGTAGGGGCGTTTCTGCAGATGTGCACTCGTATTGCCACGTATCTGTATAACCATACCCGACTTGTCCTCGACATATTCACCCGAGTCGTACAATGTGTCATTGTTCTGAATCAGCACAACACGCCCAGGCACTTTTGTCGCATTAATAATACTTGAGCCGATGGCTCCCACAGGGTGATTTATATCAGTGCATGTAGGAGTTTCCCCATTGACGGTTTCTATACAAACCAATGGAAGTCCAGAGTTTGTCAACTGCTGAGGCAGTTGCTGGAACAAAGAGGCGATGCCTAATAGTATTTGCGCTATCATTTTATTATATACTTTTTTCCACCTTTTATATAAACGCCCTTTTTCGGTTCTCCTTTCAGATGCCGCCCGCTCAAGTCATATATGTCCTCAGCAGACGCATGCGTATCTGCCAGCCTTGCAGTTTCTATTGACGTAGTATATCCTCTTCGAGATAACATATTTCTAAATTCTGATGAAACAATGTTGCCAGTCTCGGGAATCCTTGCTAAAACAGTACACGTTGTTTCGGGATTGTAAGATGCATAATTAATAACACGCAACCCTCTAGCTGGCATCAGATATGTACGGCATAGATAAGCGTCTTTCTGAGCCAACTGATAAGCAGTTCTTGCCGCATCATCAGCGTCATCATTATAAGCCACCAATTTATAAGGTGGCACATAATTTACCCCCTCGACAAACAGAATAGGGTCTGCAGTTGAGTTCTCCGGCAAGATGGTCATTGTCGCATAGGGAGTTCCCGCAGGCTGAAGAACACTCCGCCAGGAATAATAAATAGGAACATTTGCATAATAGAAATCTCCATTAATATTGACATTAACAGTTCCCAGAGCACCATTGTCAGCACTATGCACCATTATTAAATAAGAACCACTTTGAGGTATCGTTACCATAAGAGTGCTCATCTGAATAGTTGTATCGTTCAATGCCGGTGCAGAAGAAGCAGTCCAATTGAGAGTCTGAGACAAGTCTGTGTCGCCCATATTGAACATATCTATCACATGCCTTGTTTCACTATTTGTTGTTATAATGATCTGCTGTCCCGCAACAAACGACATGGGTTTATAGAACGAATATTTCAAAGGAACGTTGGTAAACACTTGGATGCCCCCCAAGGTTACGGAGTCTATACTACTATTACCTTTCGATCCAAATTCGAGTGTAAGCAGTTTTCCTTTAGAAGCAATTGCCTTGTTCAGATATGCGTCATAAGCCGATGATGGTATTTCTGCTGACACCTTTTCAGTAGCCAACCTCACAAGTCCAATTTCTGGTATTTCTGGTAAAGGGGTGCTGATAGTAATGGGATGAACTCCTTTAGATAAACGAAGTGGCAGGCCATTATTTATAGACATACTCTGCCACCCACTCTTTTGCGGGTTCAGTGTTTCTATCTCCCTTCCGTCCAGCATAACGTCCAACTGGGTATAAGTGCCATCGGCATACAAGGCAGGCAATAGCCACAAGTTCAGATAATACATTTCCGAAGAAGGAACATCAGCCTTGAAAATCAAACAGGCGCTGTTACCATCTGTTATAGTTTCTGATGCCTTCAAGTCTAAACACTTACCTAATGAAACATCAGGAACTTCATCTGAAGAAGGGATTGCTTCTACAGGCTGCTTATCATTTTCTGGGACATCCTTCATAGAGAAATCTGCTGTGTACAATTGCCGAGGGGTATTGATGATGGCACGATAGGCATTTATAAGACCATAGCCATATTGAGTATTCCATGTTCCATTAGCTTTGCTGAAACTATAGGGAGACATTCCAACTTTCTGTGTGTTACTTTCTATCAAGTCGTTCACTTCTTTTACGGTTAGCGTAGGATTTCTTTGAAGAATCAACGCTGCAAGACCAGCCACATGCGGACAGGCCATAGAAGTGCCTGACTTCCAGTCTGCACCATTATTCAACACTGTTGACAAAATATCTGTACCCGGTGCCACAACATCCAGTTTTTCACCAATATTAGAATAAGACGCCACAGTTCCAGTGCTGTCTATAGCTCCAACCGCAATTATGGTGTCATTGCAATTGGCAGGGTATGCAACGGGATCCCCATATCCATTTCCAGCCGCAAAAACGACAACACATCCTTTTCCTTCACGTCCATAAACAAAAGCCTGATGTATGGCTTGGTCAATAGCGGCATGATATGACGCGGAAAACCATGAATTTGATATTACGTCTATTCCATGCTGATACGCCCATACAATACCGTCAGCCCGCTTTAATCTGCTGTTCGTTGATGAAGACAGCCTGTTGCTAATGGGTACAAGTTCAGCATCCGGAGCAACACCTGCTATCAAAATATTATTGTTTCTGACAGCTGCAGCTATTCCTGCACAATGAGTACCATGCTCATTATAAACTTGGGGGCATTCTGTTCCCGACTCTGTGTCGAATCCCAAATCAGTCAGATTTGCACTCAAGTCTATATGAGTAGACTCTATGCCTGTGTCAAGCACTCCTATTTTTATGCCGCTACCTGTAGCATAGTCCCAAGCATTAGCGACTCCAAGATCTATACCTTCATAATTAGGATTATAAAGAGCCCATTGCTTCCAGACGAGAGGGTCCCATGAAACTTGACAGTCATCTGAGCTGAAGTCAGGTATAGAAGAAGCGAATAATCCTGTTTCGTGGATTTCATTAGCAACCGCCAGACATGTGCCTTGAGTTTGAGGAGTCACAGAAAGAATGTACCAATGAGGTAGGAAACGATCTTGGCGTACAACAGACAGATGGTATTTCTCTGAGATACGATAAAGCAAAATAGAATCTGCAAGATTCTTAAGCTCTATGTTAAGATAGTTTGTCATTAGCAGATCCTGCCCATTCTCATCTTTATAGCATGGCTGAACCATTATAGATTCTTCGGATAGCCCTGCGAGGCTACTTACCGCATTCACCACAAAGATATCATATTTATCATCCTTTATTACTCGTTCACTTTTTACCGACCCGGACAATATGTCACGCAGACTATTTTTGTTTGTTGCCTTTTCCATGATGAGGCATGATTTTTCTGACTCATAAATGGATATTTTCTTTTCGCCGTAATAATAGTAAGCAGATTGAGCCTTCATCGGCCCAAAAGATTGGACAAGCAAAAAACCTGTCAACAAGAACATTTTATTTTTCATGTTTCAACTTTATAAGATAATATAACCATAGAAATAATATGCGCTGCTGCTATACAGAAGGATTTCGCATTCGCCAGAAAGGAACACCGGCAACGTGGCCAGAGTAGTCGAAGACGGCACGAAAGTGGAATAGACCACTTCTCCGTCTTGAACGATGTCAAGCGTGTAGTCTGAATGGTTAGCCTCAAAAAGAATCTGATGGCCTTCTTGCCAAAGTGAAGGGGGAACAACGGGGACCTTAGAATGGCCTGAGCCTATAGGATAAGAACCTTCAAACCCAACTCCCAATCCAATAGGATCGAATGCCAGGACATCAATGCTTCCCAATAAAAGCAGAGCGATTAATGCAACTTTTAGTTTCTTCATATTCGTGTATAATTTAATAAGTCGTAAGAAAAATACAGTTGCAAAGATATAAAATGCCAGATAAGGCAAGAAGAAAACACTTGCGTATTATTTTACTGAAAATTCACGCCCTGGAACCAGGCTGGAATTCAGCTCTTTACAACAATTTTACCAAAATTTTACTCTTTGCTAATCAGCAAAGATCTGAAAGCATTTCCATCACATCCTTACTGTTTCCTTCTTTTTCAAACAGCTTTCTCAAGATAGATTTACTTACTTTCGTGATAGTGGCAGGTGATACGCCCAACAAATTACTAACACTCAAAGCGTTCACATGCAGACGGAAAAGTAAGCATGCCTGATATTCATGTTGGTTAAGTGAGTATTTGTTGGAAATAATATACTGATAGAAGCGGGGAAGCGTTTCCACAACCATATTTTGTATTAAATGCCAGTCGTCGTCGGTCAGTTTTTGGCCGACGTTTGCAAGTTTGTGGATATAAATATAGGTTTCTGACTTGATCAGGCGCTCTTCGGCACTTTCTTTTGTTTGCACATAGCGGTGTCTCGATTCTGCCAACAACTTCTGCTGCTGTCTTATCTCGGTTTCTTTGTCATATATAATCTTATGCAGTTCGACAATTTGCCTTTCAGCATCATCGTTTTGTTGATGGAGTGCCTGTTCTGATGCCAGAACCGTTTGTTCAAGATATTCCGCATGCAATCGGAGCGCAACCACTTCATTTACAGCCTTTTCAAGCCTTCTTTGACTTTCCGTGTATGCCTGTTTCTCTTTCTTTCTTTTATTCAAAAGTAGAAACAGTGCCATTCCCGCTATGAGGACTATACCTATTAAAATATATAGCCGTAACTGAGCTTTCCGGCTTTCGCTTTCCGCCCTTTGGTGTTCGCGCTGAGCAATCTGCTGATGCCGGCTGTAATTATACATGGCCTGCATCTGCTCCACTTCGCGTGTTGCCATCTGTGTATAGAAGGAATCATTTAGCTCATAACTTAACAGACCGTACTTAGCAGCAGAATCGGGGCGATTAATTTGCTGATAAGCTAACGACAGGCCACGAGTGGCCATTCTACGGTTCAGTACATTACTTGCAAGATGAAGTGTTCGGTAAAAGCAACTTAGGGCTGAATCATTCTCATGAATTTTCAGGAAGTATAAACCCTTATAGTAATAAAAACCCTCACGGCCCTTGGTTATATTGTGTTGTGAATCAAAAAAACCGGAGTATTTTTCGAAAATATCTATATTTTTCTTAGCTTCTGCAAAACGGTTCAGCCTCAACAGGCTATTTACCGGAAAAATACAATAAGTAGCTGCCACCTTTAGCCCATATTTTTTCTTTATTTTATTAAATGTTGAATCAAACAATGCTATTGCTTCTTCATCCCTGTTCAGTTCTACTAACGCAGGAACTCTATAACCAGTCTCATTTAAAGCCATCATGGTATCTCTGGCTTTCCAACCATAGTTAATGGCATGTTCATTACAAACCATATAATCCTGCATGAGATTCTGCATGTATACAATGTCTGACATTTGTGCATAGACTCTACCCAAAATGGCAAAGTCACAGTCTCTGGCGGTTGTGTCAGCATGATCAATGGCATCGTGATATGCTTCAAGAGCCTGAGGGGTCTGGCCAAGGTCAGCATAGGTGCGCCCAAGGAGATAATGGGCAAGCATGCGGTCGTTGGCAGTGCCGTGGCGGTCGAAGTAGTTACAAAGGGCCAGGGCCAGTGAGTCGTTGGTCATCAGGCTGTCCGAACGATTAAGAGCCTGCAGCTCGTGGAGCTGCAGGCTTCGTTCGTCGTAGTGGTTGTCGCAGGCCGTCACCAGTACAGCCAGGCCCAGAAATATATAGAGCAAATGTTTCATGACTCTAATTCATGTCATAAAGTCTGCTCCATCAACCGCCGTGTATCGCTAAAACCTTCGAAAAACTGGAGGATTTCCCAAACTGTCAAGCAGGAAGACTGCGGTTACAGAACTTATTTCTTCTCAATGTCCTTGAAATACTTGTAGGTGGCCACCTTCAGCTCGTCGCAGGCAGGCTCGTCGGCAACGATAATGCCATGCTGGTGCATCTGAAGGGCAGAAATGGTCCACTCCTGACATACGGCTCCTTCCACGGCAGCCTTCATGGCGCGTGCCTTGTGGTGACCGTTCACCAGAATCATCACCTCCTTGGCATCCATCACAGTACCTACGCCAACCGTCAGAGCGCTCTTGGGCACTTTGTTCACGTCGTTGTCGAAGAAGCGTGAGTTGGCAATGATGGTATCCGTGGTGAGCGTCTTCTGGCGCGTACGGCTAGAGAGCGATGAGAAAGGCTCGTTGAAGGCAATGTGACCATCAGGACCGATGCCACCGATGAAAAGGTCGATACCGCCGGCCTCGGCAATCATCTGCTCATAGTGAGCGCACTCTTCCACCAGGTCTTTGGCGTTACCGTTCAGGATGTGCACATTCTTCTTGTCGATATCGATGTGGTCGAACAGGTTGCGGGCCATGAATGAATGATAGCTTTCGGGATGGTCCTCAGCGAGTCCCACGTACTCATCCATGTTAAAGGTAATCACGTTTTTGAACGACACGCGACCTTCCTTGTTGGCTTTCACCAGCGCGGCATACATGCCTTCAGGTGATGAACCTGTTGGAAGACCAAGAACGAATTTCTTCTCGGGGGTCGGATTAAATGCATTGATTCGCTCAATGACATGCTCGGCTGCCCACTGGGACATGCCTTGATAATCCTTTTCAATAATAACTCTCATAGTGTTTGCTTTTTTTTATGAAATAAATCTGGGTGCAAAAATAAAAATAATCTGCAAAACCAATATCAACGCCGCCCAAAAATTAACAAAAAAAAACGCAGCAAAAAAAATGCCTCGACGTCACGTCGAAGCAATTTCTCTTGAATGTCTTAGCAGTTAGTATTATGTAGCATGTAATTTCTGAAAATCAGTATCATTTTTGTCTTAACTGCTGCAAAGATAATACAAAATTCTTGATTTAAATCAATTATGAAACAAAAAAAAACGAATTATTTACGAAAACGTTTACGAAAAATCCATGATTCTTACGAAAAACTACTCGATTGTTTCGCACCTTAAAAATAAGATACATTGCACTCAGCATAAAAAAGAAATGAATTTCTTTTGTTCTGCTCTCATTTTTTTATATCTTTGCAACCAACTAAGAACACAGAGAAATCATTTAAATGAAAGAATTCGTAATATCCGAGGTGAAGGCCGAAACCGCCGTGCTGGTGGGACTCATTACCAAACAGCAGGACGAAGCCAAAACCAAAGAGTATCTCGACGAGCTGGAATTCCTGGCCGACACGGCAGGAGCCCTTACCGTGAAGCGGTTCACCCAGAAGGTGAACGGCCCGAGCCAGACCACCTATGTGGGAAAAGGAAAACTCGAAGAAATCAAGCAATATATCAAGCAATGCGAGGATGCTGCCGACGACTACGAGCAAGCTTTGGAGGCTGGCGAATGTGAAGCAGTAGAGAATCCTCCGCAGCCGGTGGGCATGGTCATCTTCGATGATGAACTATCGGCCAAGCAAATCCGCAATATTGAACAAGAACTGAAGGTGAAGATTCTCGACCGCACCACGCTCATCCTCGACATCTTTGCCATGCGTGCCCAGACTGCCAATGCCAAGACGCAGGTGGAATTGGCACAATACCGCTATATGCTGCCCCGCCTGCAAAGACTCTGGACGCACCTTGAGCGTCAGGGCGGCGGCTCGGGCTCTGGCGGCGGTAAGGGAAGCGTGGGACTCCGCGGTCCTGGTGAGACGCAGTTGGAAATGGACCGCCGAATCATTCTTCAGCGCATCACCCTGCTGAAGCAGCGCCTCATCGAGATTGACAAGCAGAAAACCACACAGCGCAAAAACCGCGGACGGCTTATCCGTGCTGCGCTGGTTGGCTATACCAACGTGGGAAAGAGCACTATTATGAACCTGCTGGCCAAGAGCGACGTCTTTGCCGAAAACAAACTCTTTGCCACACTCGACACCACGGTACGTAAGGTGGTGGTGGAAAACCTGCCCTTCCTGCTTGCCGACACCGTAGGTTTCATCCGCAAACTGCCCACCGACCTTGTTGATTCCTTCAAAAGCACGCTCGACGAGGTGCGCGAGGCCGATCTGCTCATCCATGTGGTGGACATCTCCCACCCCGACTTCGAAGAACAGATTCAGGTGGTGAACCAGACGCTGAAGGAACTGGAGGCCTCCGACAAGCCCATGCTGATGATTTTCAACAAAATCGACGCCTACACTTGGGTGAACAAAGAACCCGACGACCTGACGCCGGCCACACGTGAAAACATCACGCTGGAGGAACTGAAACAGACGTGGATGGCCAAACTGGACCAGCAGCCTATCTTCATTTCCGCCAAGAATAGGGAGAACATCGAAGAACTGCGCGACACCATATATAAAAAGGTGCGCGAGCTGCATGTCCAGAAATATCCCTACAACGATTTCCTTTACGACATTGAAGAACAATAATCATAAACAAGCACAAACAATATGGAAAATTACAGATTTCTGAAAGAAGAAGAGATTCAGATACTCGAGCAGAACGCTTGTTGGGCTGAAGACTGGTCGAGAGTGAAAGTTGACGAAGAATTCAAGCCATATAATTTTCACCGGGTGGTGTTCTATGGCGACATTCGTCTGGGCAAATTCGAAAAACAGGTAGAGGTCACCGACGGGTTCATGAAGCACTCGGGCATCAATGATGCCACCCTGCGCAATGTATGGGTGGGCAACGACTGCCTCATCGAGAAAGTGGGCAACTTCATCAACAACTATACCATCGGCGACGACTGCTACATCTCGAACATCTCTACCATGGAGACGCTCGAAGGTGCCAGCTATGGCGCCGGTTCCATTATTTCCGTACTCAACGAGATGGGCGACGGCAACGTGGTGCTCTTCCGCGAACTGAACTCTCAGTTGGCCGCCTTCATGGTGAAGTATCACGAAGACAAGGCACTGATGAACATCCTGAAACAGCTCATCGACGACGAGGTGCGCGTATCGGCTCCCGAGCGCGGTACCATCGGTAACAACGTGAAGATTATCAACACAAAGGAAATCACGAATACCGTCGTCAAGGGCGACTGCGAGATTAGCGGTGCTGCCCGGCTGGCCGACTGTACCATCATGTCATCGAAGGATGCCTCGGTATACATCGGCACCGGTGTCATCTGCGAGAACTCCATCATCTGCGACGGATGCAGCATCACCAATTCCGTGAAGATGCAAGACTGTTTCGTTGGCGAAGCCTGCCAGATTACCAACGGCTTCACGGCCGAAGCCTCGCTCTTCTTTGCCAATTCGTTCATGGCCAACGGCGAGGCATGTGCCGCCTTCTGCGGACCATTCTCGGCCAGCCATCACAAGAGTTCGCTGCTCATCGGCGGACAGTTCTCGTTCTATAACGCCGGTTCAAACACCAATTTCTCGAACCATGCCTACAAGATGGGACCGCTCCACTACGGAACACTTGAGCGCGGCACTAAGACCGCCAGCGGTTCCTATGTGCTGATGCCCGCCACCATCGGTGCCTTCTCCGTCTGCTTCGGCAAACTGATGCACCATCCCGACACCCGCAACCTGCCTTTCTCTTACCTGATGGCATACGGCGACGACTGCTATCTGATTCCCGGCCGTAACATCACTACCGTGGGACTCTACCGCGACATCAAGAAATGGCCAAAGCGCGACAAGCGCAGCAAGCAGTCGAAGAAGTCCATCATCAACTTCGACTGGCTCTCGCCGTTCACCGTGGGTGAAATCCTTGAAGGGCGCAAGATTCTCGAGAATCTCCGTCAGGCCAGCGGCGACAATGTCTCCACCTATAATTTCCACGAATACGTCATCAATGCCTCTTCGCTTCGCAAGGGACTGAAATACTACGATATCGCCCTGCGCATCTATATGGGTGCCGTGCTGAAGCGTGCCGTGAAGGAAGGTTTCCTCGGCAAGCCCAAGACCACAGTAGGCATGGGACGCTGGCTGGATCTCTCCGGTCTGCTGCTGCCTGAGAGCGAAGAGAAGCGGCTGGCCAACGACATTGTGGAAGGCAACATCGACAACATTCAGCAGGTGCTCAGCCGTTTCGACGAAATCAACGAGCACTACAGCGACTACCGCTGGGCATGGAGCTATCAGCTGATTCTCGACTACTATCAGCTGGAAGAACTCGACGACACCGCCATCGAGCATATCCGCCAAGACTACATCAAGGCCCGCCGCGCATGGATTGCCGAGATTCGCAAGGATGCCGACAAGGAGTTTGCCATGGGCGACGTGGAAGAAGAAGTCTATGAGAACTTCATTCAGCAGCTCGACCACGAAGTAGATTATGAGAATTAAACAAAAAACATATACGATGAAGATTAGAAACATTTTAGCAATGGCACTCCTGATGTTCGGAATGAGCGTGAGTGCAAAAGACTACAAGTATCAGACGGTTGCAGGCGACGCCATGCAGAGCCGCATCTACACTCTCGACAACGGACTGAAAGTGTATCTATCCGTCAACAAGGAGAAGCCGCGCATCCAGACCTACATCGCCGTGCGCACGGGTTCCAAGAACGACCCCGCCGAGACCACCGGTCTGGCTCACTATCTGGAGCACCTGATGTTTAAAGGTACCAAGCAGTTCGGCACCAACAATCCCGAGGCCGAGAAACCGCTGCTCGACGAGATTACCAGCCGCTACGAGGAATACCGCCTCATCAAAGACCCCGAACTTCGCAAGCAGAAATACCACGAAATCGACTCTGTCTCGCAGGTGGCTGCCAAGTATTTCATTCCCAACGAATACGACAAGCTGATGGCCACCATCGGAGCCGAGGGTACCAATGCGTTCACCAGCTACGACGTGACCTGCTATACCGAAGACATTCCCAGCAACGAGATTGAGAACTGGGCCAAGATTCAGAGCGACCGCTTCCAGAACATGGTCATCCGTGGTTTCCACACCGAACTGGAGGCCGTCTACGAGGAATACAACATCGGACTGTCGAACGACATGAACAAGTGCTTCGACGCCCTCATGGCCAAGGCATTTCCCAATCATCCCTACGGCACACAGACCGTCATCGGCACACAAGACCACCTGAAGAACCCCTCGATTGTCAACATCGAGAACTATTTCAAGAAATGGTATGTGCCCAACAATGTGGCCGTTTGCATGGCAGGCGACTTCGACCCCGACAAGACCATCGCCCTTATAGACAAGTATTTCGGCCAGTGGAAGCCCGGCAACGATGTCCGTCAGCCGGTATTCCCGAAACTGAAAGCCCTCACCGCTCCCGTTGACACCACCGTCGTTGGCCAGCAGGCCGAGACCGTTTGGATGGCATGGAGTGCCGAGAAAGCCGCCTCGCTGCAATGCGACACGCTCGACGTCATCGGCGACATGCTCAGCAACGGCAAGGCAGGACTCTTCGACCTCAACCTCAACCAGACCATGAAGGTGCAGAGTGCGCAGGCCGGACTCGAAACCCTGCAAGACTATTCCGGATTCCTGCTCATCGGCACACCTAAGCAGGGACAGGAACTCAAGGAAGTGCGCGAACTCATGCGCGGCGAGATTGAAAAGCTGAAGCGCGGTGAGTTCTCCGACGATTTGCTGCCTTCGGTCATCAACAACAAGAAACTGAACTATTTCCGTTCACTCGACAACAACCGCAACCGCGTCTCACGGTTCCTCGACGCCTTCATCAACGGCATTGAATGGGAACAGGAAGTGAAGAAACTCGACCGCATGAGCGGCATCACGAAGCAGCAGATTGTTGCCTTCGCCAACCGTTTCTTCACCGACGGATTTGTCACGGTGTACAAAGTCCAGGGCATCGACTCGCTGCAGAAGAAGATAGACAAGCCTGCCATCACCGCCATTCCCACCAACCGCGACCAGGTAAGCCAATTCGTCAAGGATATCCAGAACGCCAAGGTGGAGCCCATACAGCCCCAGTTCCTCGACTTCCAGAAAGACCTCACCGTCAGCAAGACGCGTCGCGGCCTGCCCCTGCTCTACAAGCAGAACACCACCGACGGACTGTTCTACCTGACTTTCCGCTACGATTTCGGACACGAAGACGACAACCGCTACGACGTGGCGTCCAACTATCTCAACTACCTGGGCACCGACAAGCTCACGGCCACACAGGTGAAGCAGCAGTTCTACAAGATGGCCTGCAACATGAACGTCAGCGTCAACGGCGATGCCATCAACATCCATCTCAGCGGACTCAGCGAGAACATGCCGCAGGCACTTGCGCTCATGGAAGACGTGCTCACTAACGCCAAGGTCGACGAGGATGCCTACAAGCAGTATGTAGAACTGATTCTGAAAGACCGCGAAGACGCAAAGAAAGACCAGCGCACCTGCTTCGACTACCTCTACTACTATGCCGTGTACGGCCCACACAACTTGCGCCGCAGCGACATGACGGCCGAACAGCTCCGCCAGACCAGTCCGAAGGTGTTCACCGACCTGCTGAAGAATATCTCCGGCTACGAGCACACCGTATTATATTATGGTCCGCTCAGTGAGAAGCAGCTCTCTGACGTGATAGGGAAACTCCACAAGACAGGAAAGAAACTGGCTCCCGCACCACAGGGAGAGGCATTCGCCATGCAGATGACGCCCCAGAACGAGATATGGATTGCTCCTTACGAGGCCAAGAACATCTATATGCGCATGTTCCACAACGAGGGCCGCGCATGGAATCCCGATAAGCAAGGAGTGACCACACTCTTCAACGAGTACTATGGCGGCGGCATGAACGGCATCGTATTCCAGGAGCTCCGCGAGGCCCGCGGACTGGCCTACAATGCGTTCGCACTCTACAACCGTCCCGGCCGCAAGGGTGAAACCGAAAGTTTCTACACCCACATCATCACCCAGAACGACAAGATGATGGACTGCGTGCGCCAGTTCCACGAGATTCTCGACAACATGCCGCAGAGCGAGGCCGCCTTCCAGATTGCCAAGGATGCTGCCATCAAGCAACTGGCCAGCCAGCGCACCACCAAGTTCTCCATTCTCAATGCCTACATCAATGCACAGCGCCTCGGACTCGACTACGATATCAACGAGAAGATCTACCGTCTGCTGCCCAGCCTGCAGCTGAAGGACATCGTTGACTTCGAGCAGCAGAACATGGGCCACAAGCCCTATCGCTACGTCATCCTCGGCGATGAGAAAGAACTCGACATCAAGGCACTCGAGCAGATTGCTCCCGTCCGCCGCCTGTCACTCGAAGAGATTTTCGGCTACTAAAATCCTAGAATAACTAGAATGACTAGCTCAACTAGAACACCTAGAAACGCATAAATTAAAAAAAACAAATCATTATGGCAACACCCGATTTCAAGTACGCTCCGATGTTCCAGCTCGGCAAGGACGACACGGAGTACCGCCTGCTCACCAAGGAAGGCGTCAGCACAAGCGAGTTTGAAGGACACAAGATTCTGAAAGTATCGAAGGAAGCACTCACCCTGCTCGCCCAGCAGGCCTTCCACGATTGCGAGTTTATGCTCCGCCGCGCTCACAACGAGCAGGTGGCAGCCATCCTCAGCGACCCCGAAGCCTCTGAGAACGACAAGTATGTAGCCCTGCAGTTCCTCCGCAACGCAGAGACATCCGTCAAGGGCATCCTCCCCTTCTGTCAGGATACCGGCACCGCCATCATCCACGGTGAGAAGGGACAGCAGGTGTGGACGGGATTCGAGGACGAGGAAGCACTCTCACTCGGTGTCTATAACACCTACACACAGGACAACCTGCGCTACTCGCAGAATGCTCCGCTGAACATGTACGACGAGGTTAACACCCGCTGCAACCTGCCTGCTCAGATCGACATCGAGGCCGTAGAAGGTGCAGAATACCGTTTCGTGATGGTTGCCAAGGGTGGAGGCTCGGCCAACAAGACCTACTTCTACCCCATGACCAAGGCCACCATCCAGAACGAAGGCACCCTGCTGCCCTTCCTCGTGGAGAAGATGAAGACACTCGGCACGGCTGCCTGTCCCCCCTATCACATTGCCTTCGTCATCGGCGGCACTTCAGCCGAGAAGAACCTGCTCACGGTAAAGCTCGCCTCTATCAAGTATTACGACAACCTGCCCACCACGGGCGATGAGACCGGACGTGCCTTCCGCGACATCGACCTCGAGAAGAAGCTCCTGCTCGAAGCCCACAAGATTGGACTCGGCGCACAGTTCGGCGGCAAGCATCTTGCCCACGACATCCGCGTCATCCGTCTGCCCCGTCACGGTGCCTCCTGCCCCATCGGCATGGGCGTGAGCTGTTCGGCCGACCGCAACATCAAGGCCAAAATCAACGAAGACGGCGTATGGCTGGAGAAGATGGACGACAACCCCACGGAACTGATTCCCGAGGAGTATCGCCGTCCCGGTGAGGGAACGAAGGGTATTGAAATCGACCTCGACAAGGGTATCGATGCCGTTCGTGCCGAACTGACCAAATATCCCGTCAGCACCCGCGTGAACCTGAAAGGCACGATTATCGTTGCCCGCGACATCGCCCATGCCAAGCTGAAGGCCCGCCTGGATGCCGGCGAGGGAATGCCGCAATATTTCAAGGACCATCCCGTGCTCTATGCAGGTCCTGCCAAGACGCCCGAGGGCTATCCCTGCGGCTCGATGGGACCCACCACGGCCAACCGTATGGACCCCTATGTGGATGAGTTCCAGGCCAACGGCGCTTCGCTCGTGATGATTGCCAAGGGCAACCGTTCGCAGGTAGTTACCGATGCCTGCCAGAAGCACGGCGGTTTCTATCTCGGCACCATCGGCGGTGTGGCAGCCGTTCTCTCGCAGTCGAGCATCAAGAGCATCGAGTGCGTGGAATATCCCGAACTCGGTATGGAAGCCATCTGGAAGATTGAGGTCGAGGACTTCCCCGCCTTCATCCTCGTCGATGACAAGGGCAATGACTTCTTCAAGCAGCTGAAGCCCTGGTGCCCTGCATGCAAGTAATAAACGATTTGCAATAATTCTGGCGTGCTCGTTATTGATATGAGCACGCCTTTTTTCTGGCTATTTATTTGGTTTTTCGATATTATTTTTGTATCTTTGCAAAAAGATTAATTATCAGTCGTTTACTGATAGTAAAAACCGAAAAAGGGATTAACACGTCCGTGATAGACAATTTCCACGCCCGCGATAAACAATTATCACGGGCGTGTTAATTATTTATCACGCCCGCGGAGTTCTAGTTTCCCCGTATCAAACTCCCTCGTTCCCCGGCAGAATCTACCTCGTACCCCGGCACTTTCTCCCAGTCCTATACATCTAAAGTTTTTTCTTCAACATCGAAAGCCCCGAAAGACACTAATGTTCGTGAGGTCAGCGTTGTGCTTACAATCCTTGTTCCCGTGATTTCTTAGTGTGTCAAAAATGCCAAAGTTTATTTTGTAATTATTTCGTTTTCTGCACATTACGTTTTTCTTTTGTGTCAGTATGCTCTGTCCCCTTGCATGGAACGAGAAAAAACACTAACTTTGCAAGCAGAAACAATGAATAACAAGATGATGAAGAAAGCAAAACTATTATTAAATGTAATGACGAACCTAAAGACATCCTTCTTTATTATAGTTCTACTGGTAATGACATCGTGCCAGAAAACGATTATAAAGAAAGACATTTACGGAGTTTGGACATTAGTGAACAACGTGGATTTCCGTGGAAATGCGTGGGGAAAACTGGAGATAAGAAACAACAGCAACATCTGGATAGACCCTTGTATCAACGATACAATGTATCATTATAGCCGCATGGATATTAAGGGTGATTCACTGATACTGACTGATTACCTGGACCACCAGTTCATTTACACCATTCAAGAATTACAAGACAGCACATTGGTAATTACTAATTTCAAAGATGCCAGCTGCGATTTACAATTCAAAAAGATTTATTCGTATTCCACATCCTCAGAAGGAGTCAGCTTTCCACCGATGATATCATATTCTGCAAAAGATCTTCCACAAGACTCGTTAGATGTTATTATAAAAACAGCCGATATAGTATATCGTGAATATGAAGACGACAACACGAAGGCTGCATATATTCTTAGTCACACGGAAATGGAAAAAGCACGTAGCTTATTAGATTCATATCTTACAAATAAAGAATATTTGAACGATGGTAGCTTGTGGACGGAAGACCGCTATCCTCTTCCGTTTAATGAATATGTCAGGCAATATATGGCATACAAACAAGACGGTCATCTTATCGTCCATGTGAATTTAATGGCAGACTGGGATTCTGACCCTTCATGTTTATATTACACCTCATTGAAGAAAGATATGTGGTGCGTGCATGATGGTGGGCCAAAATATGCGTTTGCAAAGATAGACCTGACAACGGAAAAAATCATCTTCTTTATGACGAATGGTGTAGCATAAGTAAACCAGGGGACTCTGGTTTAGAATTCTTTAAGACAGAAGATGATGTTATATTCGAATAATGTTGTACCTTTGCATGTACCAATAACAACAGTTATGCGAGAGAGGAGCAGGAACCAGACAGTTGTCAAGAATTACGGGCATCAGCTACGGCATCATCCAGAGAGTGAAATGAACCAGAGTCCCCTGGTCTAGAGTCCCCTGGTCTACATTAAATTGACAAAATGTTAACTAGTGTGCTCACCAGAACCGTCACCGTGATTCTCTATCCTGGTTCACTCACCAGTCCCTTTTGCATCAGTATTAACCTCAACTTCAACAGTAAGGTCATCTTCCACAAATAACTTATAATAATCGTTGAAAGTTTCCATACGCTGAATATAGACGGGCAATGTCTCACCTATCTTGTCATACTGTTTCTGGAGGTTTTCAACATAGGGACGAACAGACTTCTTGAGGTTCGTCTCTCTAAAACTAACCCACTGATCGTTACCTTTTTCGTCTTTCTCATAACCCTCTGTCTGCAACTCACCGTAGCCATGCTCAACATTGTCGATAAAGTTCTTCAATAATGTACGCTTTACATTCTCCGTATTGCCAAGAACAAGATTCCTCCTAAGATATCTTGCCATTTGTCCTTTCGACTCAAATACCGTCTCGTTGAAATGGTCTTTCTTCAACGCACTTACATCATTTGTCATACCCCAAACCTTGAAGAAAAGGATAATCTCAAGAATTCCCCATACAATCATAATGATTCCAATGAATGTCAGCCAACCGGATAGGTCTGATTCACCATAACGACCTGCTGCAAAGCCACTAATGGAAAATGCAGCACAGGGAAAAAACAAAATGCTTCTTTTCATAACTATAGTATTTAAAATTAAACAACAATTCTTATCTGAAAATAAGACAAAAAGAAAAACGTGAGCAATTTACTTCGCTTACGTTTCGGAGGTATCGGCAAACACCTTGCAACCATTAACGAGTAAAAGCCCACGCCATCGGCGTGAGCATCCTAACTTTTACTCTTGATTGCTTCTTTATTTTTTGCCGAAATTTCCGAAACAAGATTCAAGCGGACGCTTCAATTCCTTATGTCTTTAAATATATTTCTCAGCCCATAGGCATCACTTGTTTTTAGGGTTCAACATGAATTATCGATTGCAAATTTAGGGATTATTCTTGAAATCACCAAATGTTTTTCAAAGTATTTTCGGACACTGATGGAACAGGTTGGACTGATTCTACTGATTTATTTAACATCGAATGCTCTAAGGCACTAATGTAATTCGTGTAATTCGTAAAATTCGTTGTTCGAATCATTTGCTGTCTGCGACGCTACGTGAATGGTCATGAATGGCACGTGAATGAACCATTAATATTCATGAGAGATTTACGTTCTATTTGCGCCTATTCGTGTTACGCCGTAGGCAAGTCATATATTGAAACAAATTGTAAGTGATCGGCGGGACAGTTCCGGTGAGCACTTTTTAAGATAAACGGGATGGGATCGGCGGGATGGCTCTTTGACCTGAAGGTACAAAGATGCTCGCTGTCCCGGTTCTGGTGAGTACTTTTTCAAATTAAAACATAAAGAGAAATTTATATGTATTTACAACGACGGGGAAGTAGATGATTCCTCGTTGTTGTGATTACTTATTCCGAGCCGTAGTGAGGTGGGGTGCTTGGTTACTTAGTGCCGTACTAACTGGTACTTTCTGCCGTAGAAACTACCACTTTGGGTTATGGAAACCTATGGTTTGGGTTACTTAAAATGGTCAATTAGTTGTCATCAATGCTCAGGTGCCACTTCACCGAGGTTCAGATGCCACTTGAAGCACCTTTAGGTGGCACCTTAGTATCAGAAGGAAGAGATAAGATGCAAAAAATGGTTATAAGCAAGAATATGTGAGAAAAAAGTTGTAACTTTGCAAAAGAAAATAAAAAAGTTATGTTTTTACGTAGAACAATGAGCAGCGTGCTGCTGTTGCTGTTTTTCATGTTGGCAGCATCGGCACAGGATATGACGGTACGTACGGGATGTCGCAGGGGGACACCTCGGTCTCTTTCTGCACTGACTCGTGCGCAGCAGGCGTCGCGGACACCAGGTGGCGACTTCTACAAAGGTGAGCGCCACCAGTTGGTGGTTCTCGTATCATTCAGTGACCAGCAGTTTCAGGCCGGTGAGGAAGAGACACTGGAGACGTGGAATAGAATATTTAATGAGAAGAACTATTCGGAATTTCCATACGTGGGTTCGGTGCATGACTATTTCTACGACCAGAGCTATAAGACGTTCAATCTGATATTTGACTTGTTCTATGTCCCATTGAACGAGAGTCGTGTCAAGTATCGCAGTACTGACTTGGATGACGAGAACTCCCAGTACTTAGTGCAGGACATCATGGAAGAGCTCAAAACGCGTGACATTGAATGGAGTCGGTATGACTGGAATGGTGACGGCTATGTCAACCAGTTGCTCATAGTCTATGCTGGCAAGGGTATGAACGATGGTGGTGATGGTAATACCATCTGGCCACACCAGTGGTGGATGAGTGAGCACGAGCATGAAGGCGCCTATTGCAAACCCATTGAGGTGAGCTACGATGACAAGGACTATCTGGTTGACTGTTACTGCACAGTCCAGGAAGAGGGTGTAGCTTCCGCTTCCTTCGGTACCATCTGTCATGAGTACAGCCATTGTTTCGGATTCCCCGACTTCTATAATGGTTCTACAAAATATGTCGGGTCTTGGGATTTGATGGATTATGGTAACTATAATGGAGATGGCTATTGTCCTGCGGGCTATTCTGCCCATGAGCGATGGATTATGGGATGGTTGACACTCACGGAACTGACCACGGAGACCACTTTGTCCAATATTCCTGCGCTTAGCGATGAGGGGCAGGCATTCCTTGTTCGTAATGACGGCTACGCCAATGAGTACTACATCGTGGAGAACCGTCAGCAACAGGGATGGGATGCTGGACTACCCGGCAGTGGCATCATCATCTTCCATGTTGATTACGACCCTGACCTATGGGTAAGTACCATATATTATCCCAACACCTACAGCAAAAAGCATTACATCATCATTCCCGCTAACAACATCCCTTCAGCAAATTCGTATTTTTGCCAGGACTGGGCCTACCCCTACAATGACAACGACTCGCTGACCAACAACTCTGAGCCGCCCGCTGTGCTCTACCATGAGAATACCGATGGTACGATGCTGATGAACAAGTCGCTGTACGACATGGCGGTTGTGGGTGACTTGGCCTCCTTCCGTTTTGTTGCCAGCACGCCGACTGGCATTCAGGAACGGAAAGCCGAAGACGCCCCGAAGGAACTCTACCGCATGGGACCTGTCGGCATCCTGCGTTATCCTAACGGAGAAACAAAAAAAGTGGTGAAGCCCTGAGCCTCACCACTTTTTCTTTTACCCTTTTACCTTTTTACCTTTTTACTTTTTTACTTTTTCTCAGTTCCTAAACACCAGCCCGTCGCCGAACTCGTCGATGATGATCGGTTTCGAGCGGTCTATCTCGTCAGCCAGAATTTTTCGCGAGAGGTCATTGAGTACCAGTTGCTGGATGGCCCGTTTGACGGGACGTGCGCCGAAGTCCGGGTCGTAGCCCTCGTGAGCCAGATAGCGGATGGCAGCGTCGGTCACTTCGAGTCGGATGCCCTGCGGCTCCAGCATGTCGGTGACGCGCTTCATCTGCAGGCGTACCACGTCGGCAATCTGTTCCTGCGTCAGTTGCTGGAAGGTGATGACTTCGTCGATACGGTTCAGGAACTCCGGTCGCATCAGCATGCGCAGCTGTTCACGCGTGGCGTTCGACGTCATGATGATGATGGTGTTCTTGAAGTTCGCCGTGCGTCCCTTGTTGTCCGTCAGCCGACCGTCGTCCAGCACCTGCAACAGGATGTTGAACACGTCGGGATGCGCCTTCTCTATCTCGTCGAACAGCAGCACCTGATAGGGCTTGCGGCGTACGGCCTCTGTCAGCTGGCCACCCTCGTCGTAGCCGATGTATCCCGGAGGGGCACCGATGAGTCGGCTCACGGTGTGCTTCTCCTGATATTCCGACATATCGATACGCGTCATCATCGTCTCGTCGTTAAAGAGGTATTCCGCCAGTGCCTTTGCCAGTTCTGTCTTACCTACGCCCGTGGTGCCGAGGAAGATGAACGACGCAATGGGTCGCTTGGGGTCCTGCAGCCCTGCACGGCTGCGGCGTACCGCATCCGAGACGGCCGTGATGGCCTCGTCCTGTCCGATGACACGATGGTGCAACTCTTCCTCCAGGTGCAGCAGCTTTTCGCGTTCACTCTGCAGCATGCGGGTGACGGGAATGCCCGTCCAGCGGCTCACCACCTCGGCAATGTCATCGGCGGTGACCTCCTCGCGCACCATTGCGTTGCCGTCCTGGGCGCTGGCTAGCTGGTTCTGAATCTGCTTGATGTCGTCCTCCAGCGCCTTCAGTTTCGAGTAGCGTATCTCTGCCACGCGCTCATAGTTGCCTTCCCGCTCAGCCCTCTCGGCTTCGAACCGCAGGTTCTCCATTTCCTGTTTGTCCTGCTGGATTTTGTTCACCAGCTGGCGTTCGCCTTCCCACTTGGCACGGAACTGCGTCTCCTGTTCCTTCAGCTCGGCTATCTCCTTGTCCAGCTGCTGAATCTTGGGTTCGTCGCCCTCGCGCTTGATGGCCTCCCGCTCAATCTCCAGTTGGGCCAGTCGGCGCATGATCTCGTCCAGTTCCTCGGGCACGCTGTCGCGCTCCATGCGCAACTTAGCAGCTGCCTCGTCCATCAGGTCAATGGCCTTATCGGGCAGGAAACGTTCTGAGATGTAACGTTCCGAGAGTTGTACGGCAGCAATGCAGGCATCATCCTGGATACGTACCTTGTGGTGGTTCTCGTAACGTTCCTTCAGTCCACGCAGGATGCTGATGGCCGACAGCTCGTCCGGCTCATCCACCATGACGGTCTGGAAACGACGCTCCAGCGCCTTGTCCTTCTCAAAGTACTTCTGGTATTCATTCAGCGTCGTGGCACCGATGGAGCGCAGCTCACCACGGGCCAATGCTGGTTTCAGGATGTTGGCTGCATCCATGGCACCCTCACCACCACCGGCTCCCACCAGTGTGTGAATCTCATCGATGAAGAGGATGATGCGGCCTTCGCTCTTCGTCACCTCATTGATAACGCTTTTTAGACGCTCCTCAAACTCACCCTTGTACTTGGCACCGGCAACCAGTGCACCCATGTCGAGTGAGAACAGCTGCTTGTCCTTCAGGTTCTCGGGCACGTCACCGCGAACAATACGCTGTGCCAGGCCCTCAACGATGGCGGTCTTACCAGTACCCGGCTCACCAATGAGAATAGGGTTGTTCTTGGTACGGCGAGACAGAATCTGCAACACACGACGTATCTCATCGTCACGCCCGATAACAGGGTCCAGCTTACCGCTGCGTGCCATATCCACCAGGTTCTTGGCATACTTGTCCAATGACTGGTAGTTCTCGTCACCGCTCTGGCTCTGCACCTTCTGTCCCTGACGTAGTGCCTGGATGGCGGCCAGCATGTCCTTCTCCGTGCAACCAGCATCCTTCATGATACGGCTGGCGGTTGACTTTACGCTGAGCAGCGCCAGCAGCAACGGCTCAATGCTGACGAACTCGTCGCCCAGTTTCTTCGAGATGTCCTCCGCCTTCAGCAGTACCGAGTTCGTGTCGCCCGACAGGTACGGCTGTCCACCCTGCACACGCGGCAGGTGTTGCAGTTCCTGGTCGAGCAGCAGACTGATTTGCTGGCCGTTGACACCCAACTTCTGGAAAATGAAGTTCGTCACGTCGCGGCCCTTCTCTATGATTCCCTTCAGCAGATGTACCGGTTCGATGGTCTGCTGCTGGGCGCGTTGCGCAGTATTCACCGCCTCCTGGACGGCCTCCTGCGCCTTGATGGTAAACTTTTCCAATGTCATAGTCTTACTCCTTTCTTATTTAATTTTTTTATTCTTTTACTTTTTCCATAACAATCCCTGTGCCGCAGACTTGGTGCCCGACAAAATGACACAAACGACTGACGAAATGGCATGCATATCCATGTAATAAAACCATCCCTTTGCGCGTTATATATCATATGGTAAGTGAAGGAAGAACAGAGTGGAGGGTAGTGGCTGTTGCTGCCTTGCAACACTTTCTGGTTGATGCGTTGTGTGTGTGCTGCCTGTACATGCTGGCTGCCACCCGTCCCCTTGCCGACCTGCTTTCCCTTTTTATTCTGTATAATGTATTAGCCTTCCTGACGCAGCCCCTGACGGGCTATGTGGTTGACAGGCTGAAGCACAAGCATTGGATGCTGCTGGCTTCCATGCTTTTGCTCACGCTGGCGACCATGATTACCATTGTTTTCGGTCTTTGTAGTAATTTCTCCCCTCCATTCAGGGAGGGGTTGGGGGAGGGTCTTCTTCCTCCATTCTGCGTGTGTCTGGGGGTGTGTCTCCTCGGTCTCGGCAATAGCCTGTTCCATGTGTGGGGAGGGCAGCAGGTCGCCGTACGGACACAGAACGACATGCGTTCGCTGGGTGTCTTTGTTTCGACGGGGGCTTTCGGTCTTGCCGTGGGCGTCGTATTCGCCTCTTGGTGGCTGCTCTTTGGTCTGCTGTTGGCGCTATGCCTTTTGGCCATTGTGGTGACGCTGCCCCGATTCCTCCCTGCGAGGGATTGCAGTAATTACTCCCCTCCATTCAGGGAGGGGCTGGGGGAGGGTCTTCCATTCCGGGAGGGGCTGGGGGTTGGTGTCCTCCTCCTCGTCATGGTCATCGTAGCCTTGCGCTCCTGGCTTGGTGAGGACCTTACGGCAGGCATCACGAAGACGCAGACGATGGTGTTGCTACTGGGTTTCACGGCCATGATAGGCAAAGCGGCAGGTGGTTTCATGTGTAAGTGGTTAGGCATTGCCCTGGCCGTCATCTTGATGGTCGTCGGTACTGCCGTTTGCTATTTCCTAACCTCTAACCCCCTAACCTCTAACCCCCTAACCTCTAACCTCCTAACCTCTAACCTCCCAATCCTTTTACCCTTATTCCTCGTCAACTGCACCATGCCTGTCACCCTCTGGCTGGCCAACAGACTGTTGCCGGGACGCGAGGGGTTGGCATTCGGTCTGCTGGCTGCCGCTCTGATGCCAGGCTATCTGCTGACAGACGCAGCTCTGGGAGCCTATGCAGTTCCGCTTGTCGGTACCATCATCATCGAACTGGGCGTGTTATACCTCCTGCGTGAACACAGGTCGCGTGTGCTGTGGGCCTCCGTCGTCGTCAACGTCCTCACAAACCTGCCCCTGAACCTGCTGGTCCGTCACGGCTGGCTCGGCGATCTGCCGTCCTTGCTCATCGCTGAAGCCGTCATCGTGGTCATCGAGTCGCTGTGGTACTACTGCTTTGTCCGACAGTGGCGCCAGTCCTTTGTATATGGCTTGCTCTGTAATGCCATCAGCTTCCTCTTCGGAATGCTGTTCCAGTTGCTGTATATGATTTTTTTAACCCTTTAAATACTTTATCTTATGATGTTACAACATTTATTATTGGACATTGCTCCTTATCCTCGTGAGCGAATCATTCGTTACGATACGGTCAGGGGAACGGTACCCGGAGTGGAGAATGCGCCCGACACGGCAGTTGCCGCTGATGCTGGCGACACGGCGACGGCAGCGCAGGACTTCGTGGCAGGTGCTGCCGGTGGCGGTGACGACATGACCATGCTTTTTGTAGCTGTTGGCGTGGTGTTCTTTGCTTTGGCCCTCTGCCTCTGGTTCGCCATGTCCTACCGTCGCTCGATGAATGTAAGAGCAAAGTAAGTACCTAACATAAGAAGCCCTGCATAAACCATGCAGGGCTTCTTATATTGTGGGGTGTTTCAAAAACTACATTGTCACCTCCACGGTGTGCTTGCCAGCGGAGTAGGGGATGGTGTTGCCCTCAATGGGCTGACCATCGACCACTACCTGCTTGACGCCCTTCTGGGAGCCGTTGGGGTGGATGGTGATAGTATATTCGGCATCGCGGAAACGACGCTGAATGGTGTAATCCTTGGCCGTCTCGGGCAGGCACGGGTCAATCTGCAGACCGTCGTACTGCGGCTTGATGCCGAGGATGTACTGGCTGACGGTCAGCCACATCCACGCAGCGGTACCCGTCAGCCAGGAGTTCTTACCCTCACCAGGCTTGGCGGCATCCTTACCAGCTACCATCTGACAGTTGACATAAGGCTCCACCTTATGCAGCGTCTGGTATTTCTCTTCCACGTACGAGGGGAGTATCTTGGCATAGTGACTCCAAGCATCGTTACCGCGTCCGGCAATACACTCGCCGATAATCACCCACGGATTGTTGTGGCAGAAGATACCGGCATTCTCCTTGTAACCCTCGGGGTAGGAGCTGATTTCACCATACTCATAAACATACTTCGTAAAGGCAGGGTTGTTCAGCACCATACCATGTTCGCACTCCAGATATTTCTTGCAGGAGTCAAGTGCCTTGCCTACCATGCCTTCCTCGGCACCAATCTCGGCCATGGTACACCAGCCCTGACTCTCGATGAAGATCTTGGCCTCCTCACACTCGTTAGAGCCAATCTTACGGCCGAAATAGTCGTAGGCACGCAGGTACCACTCACCATCCCAGCCATCCTTCTTCACAGCAGCGATCATCGCATCGATGGCAGCCTGCATTCTTTCTGCTTCTTTGGAATATAAGCCGGATTTTCCGGAATTTTCGGATAGCTTCTGGCAAAGCGCCACGTACTCCTTACCTGTTACCACAAAGAGACCGGCAATCATCAGTGACTCAGCCTTTGTGCCTTCACTCTTGTTCTCGGTGGTTTGGAAACTCTCGTTTGGATCCCATGAGAAGCAGTTGAGGTTCAGACAGTCGTTCCAGTCGGCACGGCCAATGAGCGGCAGCAGGTGCGGGCCGAGGTTGTTGATGACGTGGTTCATCGATACCTTCAGGTGTTCGAAGAGTGTCACCTCAGAACCAGGCTGATTGTCGAAGGGCACCATCTCGTCGAGGATGGAGAAGTCGCCCGTTTCCTTGATGTATGCCACGGTACCGAAGATGAGCCAGCAGGGGTCATCATTGAATCCGCCGCCGATGTCGTTGTTGCCACGCTTGGTGAGCGGCTGGTACTGGTGGTAGCAGCCACCGTCGGGGAACTGTGTGGAGGCAATGTCGATGATACGTTCACGGGCACGGGGCGGTATTTGGTGTACGAAGCCCACAAGGTCCTGATTGCTGTCGCGGAAGCCCATGCCACGTCCTACGCCGCTTTCGAAGAATGATGCCGAGCGTGAGAAGTTGAACGTCACCATACACTGGTACTGGTTCCAAATGTTCACCATGCGGTCGAGCTTGTCATTACCCGTACGAACGTTATAAATATCAAGCAGACGATCCCAGTAGTCCTGCAACTGGGCAAAGGCCATATCCACCTTCTCCGTAGTGTCCAGTTTCTCGATGATGGCGTGTGCACGCTGCTTGTTGATAACCTGCGGAGCTACGAACTTCTCTTCCTGTGGGTTCTCTACGTATCCCAGCAGGAAGACGTAGTCCTTGGACTCGCCAGGCTGCAGGGTTACCTCAATGTAGTGAGAGGCAATGGGACTCCAACCATGGGCGTGACTATTGCGGGGACGTCCTTCCATGACGGCATCGGGATTGCTGAACTCGTTGTAGAGGCCCACGAAGGTCTCGCGGTCGGTGTCGAAGCCCTGTATCTCGGTGTTGACATGGTAGAATGCATAGTGGTTGCGGCGCTCGCGGTACTCGGTCTTGTGGTAGATGGTAGAGCCCTCAATCTCTACCTCGCCGGTAGAGAAATTACGCTGGAAATTCTCCATGTCGGTGGCAGCATTCCACAGGCACCACTCCTCGAAGGAGAAGAGCTTGAGCGTCTTCACTTCCTCTGACTGGTTGGTGAGCGTCAGTTTCTGTACCTCTGCCCATGTCTTCAGGGGCACGAAGAACAGCACCGAGGCCTCCACACCGTTCTTACGGCCTGTGATGCGTGTGTAGCCCATGCCGTGACGGCACTCGTAGAAGTCGAGCGGTGTCTTCATGGGTTTCCAGCCCGGGTTCCAGACGGTGTCTCCGTCCTTTACGTAGAAGTAGCGTCCGCCGTTGTCCATGGGGACGTTGTTGTAGCGGTAGCGGGTGATGCGGCGGAACTTGGCGTCCTTGTAGAAGGAGTAGCCGCCGGCGGTGTTTGAGATGAGTGAGAAAAAGTCCTCGTTGCCCAGATAGTTGATCCAGGGCCACGGCGTGCGCGGGTCGGTAATGACATACTCGCGGTGTTGGTCGTCGAAGTGACCGTAACGTTTGTTTTCCATTTTTTTGTTTGTTTATTTAATGTTTAATCTTTAATGTTTAATGTTTAATCTTTCAAGTGCTTGTTGAGGAATTGCAGGGTGCGTTCCTGTGCCTTAATGGGGCAGGCGTGGGGCATGTCCCACAGTTCGGTCTCCAGTCGGTCGTCAGCTCCCTGACTCTGCCACACGTCGTGCAGGATGCGGAAAGCCTTCTCCACACCGGGTACATGGAACAGCTTGTCCTGGCTGCCGTTGATGAAGAGCATGGCGTTGGGACAGGACAGCGAGGCGATGTGCGGGTAGTCCAGCCAGCGGCGCAGGCCGGGCAGACAGTTGGCAAAGCCGCCGTTCTCTGTGCGGTCATACTTCAATGACAGCTGGTCGTCGGTGGTGGTCAGCCAGCAGATGGCCACTCCAGCCTTGATGCGGTCAGAGAGTGCTGCCAGCATCCAGGCACGGTAGGCCCCCATGGACCATCCGGCACAGCCGATGCGCGAGCTGTCAACCTCAGGCATGGAGGCTAAGAATTCCGTGCCGCTCAGGTCGTCGTAGGTCATGTAGGCCGACAGGTCGATGCCGTACATCATCATGTTGCCGGCTATCATGTCGTACTTGTCGCGTCGGGGACCTTCCTGCTGACCGCGCTCTCCCCACATCGGGGCGTCGGCCGAGAATACCACGTAGCCATGCTGTGCCAGATAGTCGCCGAAGAACTGGTTCCCATAGTTTGCCGACCACTCCTCGGCATCGCGAATGACCGTTGAGTCCTCGCAGGCCAGCGGACGTATCATCTTCTCCTTGCCGATGAACAGGTGGGCACCGTGGTCGTGCAGCAGGTTGACAGCAGGGAACGGCCCTTTGCCGTCGGGGATGAGCACGTAGGCAGGTACCGTATAGTAACGTGACAATGGTATGTCTATCTTCTGAGCCCGATAGCCGTTGCGCTGCTCTTCGGCAAGAATGGTAAATGGTGAGTGGTGAGTGGTGAGTGGAAGTGGAGGGGGAGTGAGCATGCAGTCAAAGACCTTCTGACGAGCTACTTGCTTCCACTCCTTGAAATCCTTGATGGGACTGTTGCCCCACGCCATGGGGTAGGTGAGGTCCTTGAGCAGGGAGTCGGCATAGACGGGCAGGTTACGACGGAACTCGTAACGCTCGCGCTGCTGCGCCCTGCTGGTGCATAGCGTACAAAGGATGATGGTCAGTGTCAGTAGTAGTCGGCTCATGTCTCTTTCTTCTGACCTTATTCGTCAGGATGGGCAAGGTCACGGAACTGCCGGGGTGTCATGCCTAACACTTCCTGAATCTTCCGGTTTAATGTCCGCACGGTATTGAAGCCTGCCTCATGGGCAATGGCTTCGATGCTGTATTCCTGCTGTTCGTGCAGCAGCCTCAGTGCCCGTGTCAGACGCAGGAAGTTCAGGTAGTTATCGACGGAGTGGTAGATGGTGTTCTTCTTGTAGAGTTCCACGATACGGGTCTGCGTGGTACCCACCAGTTCTGCCACGTCCTTCAGTCCGAACTCCGGCGGAATGGGGATGTTCTCGGTTTCCAGTCGTGTCTCGATGATGGCCAGCAGCTCGCTGTCGTCACGCAGGTCGGCCTGCTGCATCAGTTCGCGATGCTTGCGAACCAGCTCCTTGAGCCATTCCACGCGTCGGCGTACCTCATAGTAGGCATCCATGTGGTCGGAGAGCATGAGGTTGCGTGTGAGGATTGTTTCGCACGCCTCCTCCAGCTTCTTGTTCTGCTGCCTCAGCAGTCTTACTTCCACCCTTAGTGTCTCGAGTTCTTTTCGTTTGTCATCGTTCATAGTTCCTGGTTTTTGACGCAAAGGTACGATAAAGTTTAGAGTTTAGCGTTTAGTGTTTAGAGTTTTTGCTGCCGCTTAACCTTTTTTATTTTTTTCAATGAGGATGCGGGCATCTACTGCAACCACGTCGTCACCATCCGCCAGTAGTGGGTTGATGTCCATTTCCTTGATTTCCGTTGCGAAGCGTAGCAGGGTAGATAGACGCACGATAATCTCGGCATATTTCTTCTCGTTGATGCCGGCTTGTCCACGTGTGCCCTTCAGAATCTTGTAGCCACGCAGGGAGTGAATCATGGAGTAGGCTTCGGCATAGCTCAATGGGGCCAGACCTGACTGCACGTCCTTGAGCACTTCGACAAAGATACCACCAAGACCACACAGCACGACGTGTCCGAAGCGCTCCTCATACTTGGCACCAATAAACAACTCGGTGCCACGAAGCATCTTCTGTACCATCATGCCCTTTGCGTCTTTGATTTTCATCATACGGTCGAATTCCAGTGCCAGGTGTTCCGGAGTGCGGATATTGAGGGTCACACCACCCACGTCGCTCTTGTGGACAGGGCCCACCACCTTTGCCACAACGGGGAATCCCACCTTCTGGGCGAAGGCGATAAGCGCTTCTTTCTGTTCGCTCACCATCTCGGGAACCATGGGAATACCGGCACAGGAGAGAATGGCTCGTACGGTCTGAGGCGATACGTAACCGTTCTCCTTGATGCTCGTGATAATCTTATGGAGTTCGGGAATGTCGATGCCGTAGAGCTGCACTTCGGGCGGAGCGGGCATGGGTGTCCGCATGATTTGGCTGAGGGCCGTGGCCAGCGTCACCTCGTCGCTGAAGTTCACATGCCCCTTGGCCAGGAACTCCGCCACCTCGGGACCTGCGGTGTGCAGGCTGGGTAGGATGGGGAAGATGGGTTTCTTGCATTCCTGTATTTTCCTGTGCAGCGTCTCGTAGGCTTCGTACAGCGTGGTGAGTCCCGGCGTGCCATAGATGACGGCAATGGCATCGATGTTGTCAAACTTATGTTCGCAGTAGTCGATGGCGGTTCCCAACTGCTCGGCCGTACCTGTTGCCAGGATGTCGATGGGGTTGGCAACGGCTGAACCGGGGAAGAGCTGCTCCTTGAGTTCGTTTGCCAGAGGACCTTCTATCTTCGGTACGTTCAGCCCGCCCTTGCTGAGGGCGTCGGTGAGCATGACACCAGGACCGCCGGCATGGGTGACGATGGCGAAGTTGCGCCCTTTCAGGGGTGGCAAGGTGAAGATACAGCCCACGGTCGTCAGTTCCTCACGGGAGAAGCAGCGTACGATGCCTGCCTTGCGGAAGAGTGCTTCTACCGCCCCGTCCGACGAGGCAATGGCTCCTGTATGGCTGCTGGCGGCACGGCTGCCGCTCTCTGACGAGCCTGCCTTGATTGCAGCGATGCGACAACCCTTCTTGATGAGGTTGGAAGCATGGTACAGCAGTTTGTCGGGATCGGAAATGTTCTCGATGTACAGCAGCTTCACCAGCGAGTCCTTCTCGGGGTCGAAGTGGTCGTCCATGTATTGCAGCACGTCCTCGATGCCTATCTGCTTGCCGTTGCCGATGCTCCAGACACTGTTGAACTGTAGGCCCTTGATGACCGCACTCTCCAGGATGAATACCGCCGTGGCACCAGAGCCTGAGACGAAGTCAACACCCTTCGCATCGAGTTTCGGGATAGGCTGTGTGAACACCGAGTGGTGCTGGCGGTTCATCAGACCGATGCAGTTCGGGCCAATAAGGGCGGCACCATACTGTTCGCAGGTGTCAAGGATGCGCTGTTCCAGTGCGGCACCAGCCTTTGTCTCCTCGCCGAAGCCTGCCGAGATGATGATGAATGCCCGTACGCCCTTGTCGCGTGCCAGCAGTCCTGCCGTGTCGGGGCAGAACTTGGCAGGTATGACGAGGATTGCCAGTTCGGTAGGCGGCAGTTCCTTTATGTCGTGAAACACCTTGATGCCCTGCACTACGTCCTCTTTGGGGTTGACGATGCGCAGTGTACCTTTATAACCGCCCATGAGCAGGTTGCGTACGATGGCACCGCCAGGCTTATGTTGGTTGTTGGACCCGCCGACAATGACAATGCTCTGCGGGTCAAGTAATTCTCGATTAATCATACTTTTTTTTGTCGTTTCCCTTATTTTATCACTTTAATCACAGCATTTGTGCCAGAGAGTTTCTTTCCGTTGTTGCTCTCACTGATGCCGTGTATGCGGAGTTCCTTCATACTCGTGCAACCCTCAAAGGCAGAAGCAGAACAGTTAGGCTTCTTACCATTGGCGGTGACAACGGTCAGTTTCTTACAATTGCGGAATGCATACTGGTTGATGTTCACGTCGTCACCAGGAATGACCACCTCCGTGAGTCCTGTGTTGCGGAAGGCATCGGCAGCAATGCCGCGTATGCTCTTGGGAATGGTGATGCTTGTTAGTCCAGTCTGATCGGCAAAGGTGTTTTGTCCGATGCCAACCACCTGATAGGTCTTGCCGCTGTGCTTTACCTGATTGGGAATCGTCACGTGTCCCTTGTAGTTGCCACGCAGGTCCCCCGTCAGTTCTACGGTCTTATCGGAGAGAATCTTATAATGCAGATTGTCTGCCGTGAATACAAGTCCTGTATTGCCTGTTCCATTCAGCGTGATGCCATATTTCTTGGCCATCGCATTGACGTCGAATGTCTTGACAACGATTTTACCGTCTTTGCCTATTGTCGATGACTGACCAGGTTTCAACGTATATGACTTCTTTTTATTGTTAGTCACCTTGATGGAGCCGTCCAGCAGATAGACCGCCGAGGTCTTCCCGTTGTCCTGGATGACGTACGAGGTGCCCAGCAGTTCCACCAGGCAGTTGCTGAGGCTGAACGACGGTTTCTTCTGCTCTATTTTCTTCAGACGCTGTCCGACGATGGTTCCATAATGTACTTTCCAGCGAGGTTTTCCGTTGACAAGTCCTTCGTATCTGATCTGTGAATTCGGTCCGATGGTAATGGAACTACCTTCATCATTTCCCCATTGAACTTTGACAACGTCGTGGTCAAGAGTACTGATTTGGTCTTTAACAAAAATGGGGTCGTAGAGTTCGTTGGGTCTCGGTTCGAAATAATGTTGTATGTTTTCTTCCGTAGTGATGGTGCCACACCTTTGAATAAAGTTTCCCTTCAGTCCTGAAATAAAGTAACCAGAGAACTTTCCGTCGCAAATCTCGCACTTATCTTCATACTTGTCGTCCCATCTGAAATTGCCAGGAGTATTTGTGTTGACAGACGTGGAGGGTGTTGACGATGAGTACTCATAGTCCGGCATGCTGTCGCCTACATATAGCCTGGCAGAGATGTCTATGTCTGAATCAGTTCCTTTATGAGGCACCTGATAGTGGATATGAATTTCTATAGATTCTGCATCGCTGGGTACTCTGAAACTTTTTGATGTTGAATTTTTTTGCTCTGTTTGGTACATGATTCCCATCAAACTGGGCATCTGTCCTTTCTTTACATAGTCAAACACGATGCCGAGCCGGGGAGTGCCTTCTCCCTTCACCTTCGACAGATCGACGCTGATGGTTGCTCCTGGCTGCACGATACCCTTGATGCTTTGACGGTAGTTATCATGACCAAAATTGTCATGGCTGATGTCTGCTTTCTCCTTCTTGAGAATCTTGCCGCCAGAAATGCTGTACTTCATGGTGTGCCCTTCGCAGGTAGCCTGGTCCTTGAAAGTCTTGGCGGGATTCACGGAAGTACTCTCGTTAGGTGTGTTGGGTGTCGTTGTATTCTCCTTCTTTCCGACAGTCCATACGGAATAACAAACCATTTTGTTATGGGGCGAAAGATAGGTACATCTGACGCGCACTTCTTTGATATAGTCTTTGTCAATAGGGATGGAGACCGTTGCCTCTTTCGCATTTTCTATTTTCTTGTGCTCATTAAAGGTCGAAAAACCATCATATACGTAGTCGTATTCTACGATGACCTTTGGTGCTGTTTCATTGGGCAGCGTGATGCCTGCCAGTTTTTTGCAAGAGACTGTTAGCGTGCCTCCTTTGAGGACTGTTCCGGTGATGTTTGCCTCATACACCTTAATCTTTTTCTGATTATAGGAACTGGTGCCGTCATACTGTTCTTCAATCCTGGCAACTTTTTTACTGGTGACCGTTCCACCATTTATGGTATATTGCATTTTGGCATCCAAGCGTTGCATGGTGCCGGTGATAGCGTGGATACCTGTCATGGGAAGCATGACCAAGGCCGCTGCCATGAAGAGTCTTATTGCTGTTGTCATAGTCGATATGTCTTTTAGTTCTTTACTTCTTTAATGTATATCCGCTGGGCACTTTGAAGAGCGAAGCATCTACGGTGGCTGGCTGCTCTATGGAGGTTGCCTCGGTGGTGGTGACTGTGTTGCCCTTGCGCTCCACCTTCTTCAGCACGATGCCCTGCCATACGTAGTACTCCGTGGTGCTGTTGGCATAGATGTCACAATCATGCTCCAGCACCTTGCCTGTGCCCTTCTTCTTCAGGTCGAGCTTCTTCATGATAGGTGTCGTGAAGTCCATGAAGTTCAGTTCCGCATTCTTTACACCCTGTGCTGTCTTCTTCTCCGTGTTGAGGGTGTAGGACGTGGTGCCCTGCGTCACCTGTACCGTCTTTTGCGTGTTCATCTTCAGCTCACGACGTTCCATGTGGCCGTAGGCATCAAACAGCTTCGCCATCACACCCTCTTCATTGCCCCTCGTCACCTTGTATTTCACAAGGGCACGCTCCACACCATAGCGCTTCGTCGTGGTGGCTGCTACGCCCTGCAACTCGTCGGAAGTGATTCCGTACTTACGGGCAGCAGCATTGACGTCGAACTTTTGTATCTTGATCTTTCCGTCGCTACTGATGGTTGATGCCTGTCCCGGCTTCAGTGTGGCCTTCTTCTGGCTTTTCTTGCTGGCAACGTTCATGGAGCCGGAGAGCAGATAGACGCGTGATGTATTGGCATCAGCCTCCAGCACAAAGACGGTGCCAGTAGGTCTTGCCTGCATGGTGGGAGTCTCGAATAACGGTTCCCTCTCTCCATGTCTCTTGAGGTTCTTGCCGATAATCCTACCCATATACACATTCCAGCGGTCGCTGCCGTCGGTATTTCGTTTCACCAGGTGTACCACGGAGTTCTCGTCAATGGTGAGTGCTTCGTCTTCATCGCCGTAGGAGAGGGTAGTCTTCCATCCCCACCTCGTGGAGATGACGTCGTTATAGTGAACGTCATAGACTTCACCTGAAAGCAGTTTGTACCATTTGTCTTGTGGCTTTGGGTCGTATAAGGAGGGTACGCTGAAGTAGTATTCAAAGATGTTCTGGTCGGGTGCCTCTTTTTTCAGGTTTGTCATGCAGGTGACTGCTGGTTCTCCAAAGCCCTGTATCATGTATTCGGACCCTTGTCCATGACAGTGGACGCATCTGTCCTCGTCCACCTCGTTCCATTTGAAGTTGTTGGTTACGGGCTGGTCTTGGTTCGGCTTGATCAGGTTGACGTGGATTCTGACACCGTCGCCGAATTGGAACAACGGGTTCTCTGGATCGAACATTACCTCACCGTCAAAGCTGGCGCCAATGATGATGTCGTTAATTCCTGTTTCGGGGTCGGGCTCATGGATGGTGAATGTTTTTTCCAATGTGCCGTTTAGCTTTTTTACCTGCTCCTCATTATAGCTGATGTAGGCCTCATAGGGCAGCGAACGTCTGGGCTCCGGGGAGCAGGTGCAGGTTACCTTCTCGCCGGGATAATAGTCGGCCGTATAGCTGCCGTCGTATTCCTTTCTGAAGTTTCTGCCGGTAATGGTGTACTCAACGAATCCGTCTGGTTCTTCATACGGCGCGCAAATCTCATAAGTGCCCTTGAAATACTCCATGGGGCCTATTTCCTTCACCACTTTCAGGTTCAGTTCGGCCCTTACTTCGTTGTCTTTGTTTTGATAAGAGAATGTGATGAACAGTTCTGTCAACTCTGCCGCCGGCCCATAGTCAATGGGCCCGTTTACAGGTACGGTGAATGCCTTTGTCACCGAACCGCCCTCTCCCACGTAATGGGCTATTTTAGATCCTTTCCCGGCAGTGGTATAGCCTTGAATGTTAATGCTCACCTTCTTCCATTTTTCTGACGTGGAGAGTTTCTTGCACGACAGGTTCAGCGTGGAGCCGACCTTGACCTCTCCAGTGATGGTGGTTCCAAAGATTGTGGGGAGCCGGCCGCCGCTTTGTGCATCGGTTTTTTCCTGTATCTTAAACTCTCCTGAGAAGGAGTATTCCATCTTCGCACCGTGACGTTCCAAGGTGCCAGTGTAGCTCTCTGCCTTTATACCCTGCGCCACCATCAGCAGCACGAGTATCAGAAATATGCCATTAATTCTTTTCATAGTTATTGTGGTTTTTAGTTATTGTTATTTAATCACCTTAATCACGGCAGGTGTGCCGTTCAGCTTCTTGCCGTTGTTGCTGGTGTTGATGCCTCGGATGCGTAGCTGGCGCATGTTCTTGCATCCATAGAAGGCGGAAGCAGAGCATTGTGGCTTCTTTCCGGAGCAGGTGACGATGTCAAGACTTAGGCAGTTGCGGAAAGCGTACTGCTTGATGCTGGTCTTGTCGCCTGGAATGGTGACGCGGAAAAGGCTGGTGCCCTGAAAAGCATTGGTCTCAATGTATTGTAATGTCTTAGGGAGGGTGATGTCTGTCAGCTTCTCTTGGTTGGCAAAGGCATTTTGTCCGATGCCCACCACCTGATAGGTCACTCCCTTGTGCTTCACTTGCGAGGGGATATCCACACGTCCCTCGTATGAGCCACGTTGATCACCCGTCACCTCGACAGCCTTCTTCGAAAGAATCTTGTAGTGTAGCTTGTTGTATGTGAACACCTGTTCGTCGCCGCTGGTTGTTGTGGTGGTTATGGTGTTAGAAGGTGGCGTGTCTGTAACATCCAGGTTTAGCTTGATGATGATATCGGACCAGTTGTTGCCATCCTTGTTGCGGAAATCCAGGACGATGTAGTAACTATCGGCATCGTTGGCAATGCTGATGGACTTGCTGTCGGAGGTCTTAGGCTCAAGCTCATACATGTTGGCCATCAAGCGCAGCTCTCCTTTCCTCTGGTAGTCGTAGTCAATAGCCATTTTCGACTCGCCTCCGCCTGCCGTCTTCTCCATGCTGACGTTGACGGTGCTGCCTGGTTTCACCGTTCCCTTGAATTCCCAAGTCAGTTTTCCGCCTGTATCCTCCTTTTTCTTCTCCGTCACGTAGATGCCTGATACGCTGAATTTCATGCTCACTCCGTTGCAGGTCAGCGTGGAACCGATTTTCTGCTGCGCCCATGCTCCCGGTGTTCCCACCATCAGCAGCGCAAGTATCAGGATGATGCCATTAATTCTTTTCATAGTTATTGTAGTTTACAATTATTCATTGTCACTTCTTCCTATACCCCGTGGGCATGTTAAAGTACTTGGTATCCACAGAGGCGGGCAGCTCCACCGATGTGGCCTCGGTCGTGGTGATGCCCTTCTTGGTGTGGGCCACCTTCTTCAGCACGATGCCCTTCCAGACGTAGAATTCCGTGTCGCTGTTGGCGTAGATGGTACACTCGCGGTTCAATACCTTGGCGGTGCCCTTCTTCTTCAGCTTCAGCTTCAGCATCACGGGGTCGTTCATGTTCAGGAAGTTCAGTTCCGCATTGGTCACCTGCGTATAGGTCTTTGCCTGCGTGTCGAGGCTGTATGAGTTGTTGCCCTGTGTCAGCTGCAGCGTGGTCTGGTTACCCATCTTCAGCTCGCGGCGTTCCTGCTGTCCGTATTTATCAAAGACCTTCGCCATCACGCCCTGGGTCGTTCCCGTTGTCACCTTGTACTTCACCATGGCCCGTTCCACATTGTAGCGCTTGGTCGTTGCTGTGGTCGTGGTGTTTGAATAGTGGTTGCGAATCTCGCTCATGGGGATGCCGAACTTCTTGGCGCCCTGCTCTATGTTGAACTTCTTGACCACAATCTTGCCGTCCTTGCCTACGCTTGAGGTCTGCCCGGGTTGCAGCACTTGCTTCTTCTTCGTCTTTTTGCTTGTCACATCTACCTTGCCTGCAAAGAGATAGACACTGGAGACACCGTTCTTTTCCTCAAAGACAACAATGGTGCCGGAGATGCCTGCTACACATTGCGACATCTCGCATTCAATACTCTCTCCCCGTATCATCTTTTTAACGTTGCCCCAGAGAGTACCACCAATTAATTCAAATCTACTGGTTTTCTTCTCC
>JAEEGH010001873.1_pt1 | contig 58891 bp, 38 predicted proteins | sample 9134181 | NCBI WGS metagenome assembly JAEEGH01 (sample SAMN16246544, study PRJNA631951) | gut metagenome | biome: gut microbiome; feature: rumen; material: DP-attached | host: Bos | place: Iran: Karaj | collected 2018-10
TTCTTTTCAAGATAAGTCTCTGCGGTGGTACCCGAAATAACGATAACCTGCTCGTCGGCACCGATCTGGGACAGATCTGTGATAACCTTGTCATCGTGCGATACAACGCCGAGCGCAACGTTCATGTAAGGAAGCGCGAAATCAACCTTCTTAGCTCTCTCATCGGTCACAGTGAAGTTTGCGAGCACGATATCTACCTTGCCGGTCTCGAGATACTCAACTCTGTTGGCCGCTTCGGTCGAAACGTAATTGATCTTAACGCCGAGGTCCTTTCCGATCCTCTCCGCGAAGTATACGTCATAGCCCTGATAATTGCCGTTCTCGTCAACGTATCCGAATGGATTCTTATCGGAGAAAACACCGATATTTACGGTTCCGTCCTTCTTGATCTCGTCAAGAGTGCGGTATACCTTGCCGGTCTCCCCTGCCTTTGCCTTGCTGTCCTTTGAGCATCCGGTCAGTGCCGAAAGTCCCAGAACGATAGTGAATAATACTGCGATAAGTTTTGTCCATAATGTCTTTTCCATAATTTTTCTCTCCTCTTTTGTTTAGATTTTTTAATAGGACATCTCGCGAGCAAGCTCGCCTCGCGCATCTCGTGAGAGTGCTCACTCGCGCATCTCGCGAGCAAGCTCGCCTCGCGTATCTCGTGAGAGTGCTCACTCGCGCATCTCGCGAGCAAGCTCGCTCGATGTCGCGTCAGCTCGGCAATCAGCCGCGTTTCACGCTTTTGCCCCAAGCATGAACAGTTGCTCAAAACCTTCGGTGTTGGCACCTGTTCATCGCTCGTGGCACCGGCTCCGCCGGGCTGATTGCACTCGCTTTAAACGCGCAAAAAAAGCCCGGCGAGTATAAACTCCCGGGCATTGGTCATCAAAAAATCCGATTATGGTTATTTTCCGAATTTAGGCGCATGACGTATGAGCCATCCGCCCGACCATATTTACTGCCCGGGAGCATAGCATTCGACACATACACATGCAGGTAGATGTAAAAGCTGTTCTGCTCATCGTCATTCTCCTTTCTCGTCAAACTTTATGCCTATACGATACGCCTACTAAGTTAGTATGTCAATAATGTAATTTTTCATAAAGAATTTCGGCGTGATCTTCATTTTTTGTGTATTTTTCACACAACATCCATCTCAGCTCTCGTACTGAGCCCTGTAGAGGTTGTAGTAGAAGCCCTTCTTTTCGAGCAGTTCCTCGTGCGTGCCGCGCTCGATGATGTGGCCCGCGTTCATAACGAGTATGCAGTCGGCCTTTCTGATCGTCGAGAGACGGTGCGCCACGACGAAATTGGTCCTGCCCTCCATCATCTTGTTGAAGGCGTCCTGAACGATCAGCTCGGTACGCGTATCGATCGAGGAAGTCGCCTCGTCGAGGATCAGCATGCCGGGCGTACAGAGCATGACACGGGCTATGCAGAGCAGCTGCTTCTGTCCCTGCGAGAGCGTGTCACCGCTGTTCTTGAGCTCGGTATCGTAACCCTTTGGCAGCCTTACGATGAAGCTGTGGGCATGTGCCGATCTTGCGGCCGCGATAACCTCTGCGCGTGAAGCTCCCGGATTGCCGTAAGCGATATTGTCATGGATCGTGCCGTCCATGAGCCAGGTATCCTGCAGCACCATGCCGAAGGACGTGCGCAGCGAGTCTCTGGTTATCTGCTTTGACGGAGTCCCGCTGATACGGATATTACCCGAGTCAACCTCGTAGAAGCGCATCAGCAGATTGATAAATGTGGTTTTTCCGCAGCCTGTGGGGCCTACGATCGCTATCCTGTCGCCCTTGTTCACATGCATCGAGAAATCCTCGATGAGCGGCCTGTCTGGGCTGTAAGCAAAGCTGATGCCGTCGATATCGACGGAGCCGTCGGCGTCGTTAAGTACCCTGCTGCCCTCGGGATCCGCAGGCTCGGGCTCGAGAGAGAGGAACTCAATCACTCTGTTCAGCGATGCCCTCGCGCTCTGGAACTCCGCGATAACGCCCGATATCTCGTTAAAGGGCTTAGTATACTGGTTTGCGTAATTTAAGAAACAGCTGAGCTGGCCGACCGTGATGGCACCTCCGATCGCCATAAACGCGCCCATGATGCCTACGCTCGCGTAAACTATGCTGTTGACAAAACGCGTTGTGGGATTGGTCAGGGCCGAGAAGAAAATAGCCTTTACGCTGCAGTCCCTCAGATGCTCGTTGACCCTGTCGAAGCGCTCCCTGGCCGTGTCTTCATAGGCAAAGGCCTTGACGGTCTTAAAGCCATCGATCATCTCATCCGAGATCGAAGTGAGCTCGCCGCGTGTTGCCGACTGCTCCTTAAAACGCGCATAGGTGTGCTTCGCGACGAATGAAGAAACAAACATCGAAAGCGGCGTGATGACTATGACCGCGATCGTGATCCTCACGTTGATCGAGAACATGAAGCAGATCGTGCCGAGTATCGTCACGACACCCGTAAAGATATGAGTAAATCCCATGATCAGGCCGTCGCTCACCTGCTCGACGTCCGTGGTCATGATGCTTATGTAATCGCCGTGAGAGAGCCTGTCCACGCTCTTTAAGGGCAGCGCGTGCAGCTTGTAGAACAGCTCGTCCCTCAGATTGTTCACGACGTCAAACGCCACGCGGTTTATCACTATCGACATCAGCCACTGCGTGACCGAGGAAATGACGATCACTATGCCCAAAGACGCAAGGATCCTCGTCAGGCCGTCAAAAATGACTTTTCCTTCGCCGAGCATCTTGTCGATCGCATTGCCTGTCAGCACGGGCGCATACAGGACACCCGCGACATTGATCAGTGCCAGGAGCAGCACCAGCAGTATGTATCCCAAATAGGGTCGTATCAGTTTCTTCATAGGCTATTTTGTCTGAGATTCGTAGATCTCCTTATATATCTCACAGCTCTTTAGCAGCTCTTCATGCCTTCCGAGTCCGACCTGCCTGCCGTCGTCAAGTACCAGAATGCTGTCGGCATTCATCAGCGATCCCACACGCTGGGAAACGATGATCAGCGTGATGCCTGCGGTCTGCGTCGCGATCGCTTTTCTGAGCGCCGCGTCCGTTGCGAAATCGAGCGCCGAGGCGCTGTCGTCGAGGATCAGCACATCGCTGCAGCCGACCAGCGCGCGTGCGATCGTAAGTCTCTGCTGCTGGCCTCCCGAAAGGTTTGTTCCGCCTTTTTCCACGGCGTAGTCGAGTCCCACGCCGGGCTTGTTGACAAACTCCGCTGCCTGCGATATCTCAAGCGCACGCTGCAGCTCATCGTCGGTCGCCTCCCGCCCGAACAGCAGGTTCTCGCGTATAGTGCCTTTAAACAGGTTCTTCTTCTGGGGAGTGTAGGAAAATCTCCTCCGCTTCTCCGAATCATCGATATCGTTTATATCCGTTCCGTCTATGTAGATATGCCCTTCCGTTGCCTCATAAAAGCCCGTGAGCAGGTTGATCAGGGTTGTCTTGCCGGCGCCGGTACCTCCGATGATGCCGAGCACTTTGCCCTTTTCCACGGCAAAATCGATATTGCTGACGCTCGGCGCTTCGGCACCCGGATAGGTAAACGATACGTTGTCGAAACGGATATGCGGCCTGCCGCCGGCTTCGGGCAGGGTCGAGAGTTTCTCGGCTCCCGTAAGAGCCTTTTTCTTTTCGAATTCCACGGGATCGAAGATCTCAGTGATCCTCCCCGCGGACGCGATCGCCTTTGTGAAGGAGTTGATGAGATTTACCATCGCGATCAGCGCGAGCAGTATCTGTGAGAGGTAATTGACCAGAGCGATGACCTCACCCTGAGTGAGCCTGCCGGTGTCCACTCCCTTCGCGCCGTACCACAGCACGAGGATCACTGCGATATTGAGCAGCACGTACGAGATTGGATTGAGCAGTGCCGAAATATGGCCCGTATGAATGGAAATGTCGTAGAGCTCATCCGTGGTCCTGTTAAAGCTTTCCATTTCCTTCTCCTGTCTCGCAAAAGCCCTGACTACACGCACACCCGCGAGATTCCCGCGCGACGCGGCCAGAATATCGTCGAGCTTGGCCTGTATCTGCTTGAACCTCGGGATGGTCTTCATCATGATGATATAGACTACGACTGCGATAACCGGCGTCGCTACCAGAGTGATCAGCGCGAGCCTTACATCGATCGTAAATGACATGATAACGGCGCCCACCACGATGAACGGTGAGCGTAAGAAAAGCCTCAGAGCCAGGTTGACGCCGGACTGGACCTGATTGACATCCACGTTCAGCCGGTTGATCAGAGTCGCGGCGCCTATGCTGTCATGCTCCGAATAAGTCATCCCCATGTAATAATCGAACATGTCGTGACGCAGTTCCGCGCCGAAGCCCATCGCTGCCTTTGCGGCAAAAAACTGCGCGGTGAGCGAACATCCCAGTCCCACCAGGCCGAACAGCAAAAGCAATGCTCCTTTTCCGAGTATATAGGTCTTATCGCCGTTTGCGATGCCGACATCGATGATATCCGACATTACGAGCGGCACTATTAACTCAAAAATGGCCTCTGTCAGTTTGAACAAAGGCCCTATTATGCTCTCTTTTTTGTAGTTTTTAAGATAGCGCAGCAGTTTCCACATTACAGATCCCCATTATTGCTGATATCGAAGCGGCCCCTTCTCCGAGCCGCTCCGTTTGTTACAGGATATTAACGCCCGCGCTCCTGGCCTCGGCCACCATGTCCTCAGGCCATACCGAAGAATGAACCTCGCCGATATGCGCTTTGCGCAGGAAATACATACACATTCTGGACTGTCCGATACCGCCGCCGACGGTATAAGGCAGTTCTTTATTAAGGATAGCCTTCTGGAAAGGAAGCTCTGCCCTCTCCTCGCAGCCTGCCATCTTAAGCTGCGCAGCAAGCGAATCCTCATCAACGCGGATCCCCATCGACGAAAGCTCGAATGCGCAGTCAAGAACGGGATAATATACGATGATATCGCCGTTTAAGCTCCAGTCATCATAGTCGGGAGCACGTCCGTCATGCTTCTGTCCGGATGCCAGAGGTCCGCCGATCTGCATGAGGAAAACGGCGCGCTTAAGCCTCGCGATCTTATTCTCGCGCTCCTTGGGAGTATCGTTCGGATACATGTTCTCGAGCTCCTGCGTGGTAACGAAGGTGATCTCGTCGGGCAGGATCTCACCGATGAAAGGATACTTGTCAGCGATATAATGCTCGGTATCCTTTAATGCCTGGAATATGCGGCGTACGACATATTTGAGCGTCTCAACGTTGCGCTCGTCCTTTAAGATGACCTTCTCCCAGTCCCACTGATCGACGTAGATCGAGTGAAGATTGTCGAGCTCCTCATCGCGTCTGATAGCGGTCATATCCGTGTACAGGCCCTCGCCGTAGCCGAAGCCGTAAACCTTAAGCGCCATTCTCTTCCATTTTGCGAGTGAATGAACGACCTCAACAGTCTTGCCGCCGAGATCCTGAATATCGAAGCCAACGGGACGTTCAACGCCGTTAAGATTGTCGTTGAGTCCCGACTCGGGGGTAACGAACAGAGGCGCTGAAACACGCGTCAGATTGAGCTGTTTTGCGAGCTGCCTCTCGAAATGATCCTTGATATACTTGATAGCATGCTGGGTCTCCTTGATGTCGAGTCCCGAGCTGTAACCACCGGGAATGGTCAGTTTAGCCATATTGATCCCTTACCTTCCTGTGCCCTCTCGCACATTTTCTGCAGTCAGTTACTATTTGCAATGCTGTACTAAGCCACTCGTAAACCATTCAGCTCCGCTGAATGCCGCCGCTTCGCGGCTTTGTTTACTCGTGTACTTAGTCCAGCCTTTACAGTATAATCCGTATGTGAGCAACCCCGCAAGCAAGCTTGCGGTTTGCTCACATCACGGCTTATACTGCAAATAGTAACTGTTTTTCATATGATTGCACAAATGCGGCGTTCATGCAAGGTTTTTTTGCGGAGATTTTGCGATCAGATCCGCAAGTGTCGAGGTATCGGTCAGCTGCGCAAGATGCGAGTTTCTGAGCCGTCTGTCCGCAGACACATCCTCTCCGATCCAGTCGGGCTTTACAAAACGCTCTGCTGCGTCCAGACTCGGGAACTCAACCTCCGTATAAACAAGTCCGTCCAGATGCCCGTGGAATACATCGAGTTCTGCCTTTAGCATCTTGTCCGCGTCCTCCGCGCTCACTCCGGGGCAGCGCTCGCCGCACGTTCCGAGCGGTATCAGGTAACGCGTCTTTGAAAGCGGCGGAAAATCGAGCTTTTCTTTAAGGTGCAGATAAGCCTCTGCGTCGAGCTCCGCCTCGATCTCCGTATTGCAGATGGTACCGTCGGCCGCAGGCTTATCGGATTTCTTTTTGTAGGTCAGTATATAATCGTCATTGCTCTTCCTGATGCGCAGCGTAGGGCTCGTGCAGAGATATCCCTGCTCTATCTCTCTCTTTTCGAAGCTGTCAAGGTTCTCCGGGAATCTGACAAGCAACAGTTTTTTCTCTATCTCCATGCTGTTGACGAATGCTCCTTCCGTGCTATGATGTTACTGTATTTATGTATTATTTTACATTTCGGGTGCGCTCTTTTCAATACGGATCGCGAAAGAAAAGGTCCTGTGGGAGCCCCGGATATGCCAAAAGGAGGTCAGTCATGGAGAAAAACACCGCTCCCGACAAGGTACGGACGCAGCTGTATGCACTGAGCGGCGAAAGCTGGCCTGCCGGCCTCGTTGACATAACCGAGCGGCTCGTGATACGTGAATTCAGGATCGATGAGTCCGAGATCTGCCGGGAAATATTCCGCGAATGCGGTTCCTTCATGCCGGGTGACAACCCCGGATATCTCTCCCGGGAAGAATTCCTTGAGTTCCACCGCGCGTATATAAAATACCAGTACGGGTTCTACGGCTACGGCAACTTCGGCATATTTTTAAAGGCCCCGGACTGCAGCAGCATCGATGAATGCATACAGAGATCCGGGACCTGTATAGGCCTGGTGGGTCTGATCAACGGTTCGGCCTCTCAGACCGGTGAATTAAGCTATGCGATACTTCCTCCGTACCGGATGCAGGGCTATGCTTACGAAGCATGCTCCGCTGCCCTCGAATACGGCCGTGAGTGCGGGTTTGAGCGCTTTGAGGCCAGGATCTCGCCTGACAACGCGGCGTCCCTGGCACTGGCCGGAAAACTCGGGATAAATATCCTCCGTTAGTTTTCCGACGCGCTGTGTGCCGAACGCGTGATGCGGATATCCGTGATGGCGCACTGGTCGCCGGTGATCGCCAGATATACGTCCTTTGTACCGTCGTTTATGGTCGTTACGCTGTTTAAGGCCACTCCGAAGCTCTCGGTCTGCATCATTATCCTGTTGTCGTCCCTGATTATCTTCAGAGTGCAGTCAAGTCCCTGTTTGTTCTTTTCCATCCAGGCGTTCCAGCCTTCGAAATCCTCCGTCTGGTCGATGGTCACCGCATTGTCGACATCCTCTTCAGATTCCCAGTTCTCTCCGTCAAGCTTAAGCAGCAGGAACTCCCGGAACCGCTCTCCGTCGGGCTGTCCGTTGTCCGATGTGAAAATGCTGAAATACGGGCAATGCCATACCAGCCGCGCGGTCGGGTAGCTGAACGAATGGAAGGTCACAGTCATACTGCTGCTGATGGGTATGCCCCGGGTTGATGCCAATCTGGGGCCGTCCACCTCCACATTCGGTATATCTCCCACAGGACAGTCTTTGATATAGCTGAGTTCCTCGGCAATACGGGGAAGAGCATCACTGTCCGTCTCATCATCATCCACTTCGACGACGATATTGCTGAGATCCACATGCTCTCCGCCGACAGAGATGAATGCGTACCGCGAAGTATCGGGCAATGCCAGGACCACGCCGTATTTCGCCTTCCGGCAGGATACCGTGATGAGCACATGGTCTCTGTTGCGCACCGCCTCTACCCTGCAGTGACGCAGGCCGTCGGCATTCGCTGCGCCGTCATCCTCGATTTCGGCTTCCGCAGGAAAGCTCCTGATCTCGCTCTTTCTGATATTGCCTTCGGTCAATTGGCCGTCCAGCCTGATCCTGGCGTATTCCAGATACATCAGGTCCTTATTGTTTTCCTGTCCGGGGTGCACATTTCCGTCGAGCGAATCATATACGATCAGTACGGGCAGACTCTCCTCCTCAGGCGCGCTGCCGTCGGGCCGGCCTGAAAATATGATCTTTGTACGCTTTTTCGTGATCCCTATGCCGCCGGTGCAGTCATGATAAATCGACTCGCAGTGAATACTGCCGGAAAAGACCGCGTTTGCGCCCGAGATGCTCTCCTTCATCCTATATTCCGTATCGAGATCTATCAGACGGATCATGGTCCTGGCAAAAAACGGATCGAACTGGGTTCCGATGCCCTTTACCAGCTCTTCTCGTACAACATGCTGCGGTATGGCATCGCGGTAGCTTCTGTTTGAAGTCATCGCGTCATACGCGTCCGCCACGGCGATGATCCTCGCTATCTCGGGGATCGTCTCGCCTTTGAGGCCGTCGGGATAGCCCTTCCCGTTATAGCGCTCATGATGATAATGCGCGCCGATGCTGAGCCAGGGGTGATCGCTGATCATTGAAAGGATCTGGCTTCCGATGACCGGATGCTGCTTGATCTGCTCGTATTCCTCCGTGGTCAGCCTGCCTTTTTTGGTAAGGATCTCGATTGGAACACCTATCTTGCCTACATCATGCAGGAGCGCCGTAAAGTATATCTTCTCGCAGTCCTCCGCGCTCTTGCCTGCGGCTTCCGCTATTTTCCTCGAATACTCGGCCACACGGCGCGAGTGACCGTTGGTATATGTGTCCTTGGCGTCTATCGCGCCCGCCAGCGCTTCCATGACCTCTGTGGTCAGGTTTTTGAGCTTCCCGCCCGCCGCCTCAACCTCGCTGACATAATCGTCGAGCTTTCTCTTTAGCTCCTGACGATAGACGGTCGCCAGATAGATATAAAACTCGAGAAGGCACAGCGCGGTTATCGTATTTGTATGTTCGGATATGCCGTTATACTCAAAAAGGCCGCCGAGCACCGCCTGAGTGAACACAAGGATAAGTATCAGGCTCTTTTTGCGGTCGCCCGTATAAAACGAATTAAGGGAGCAGTAGAGCAGAATCAACAGATACAGAAAGGTCGTAATATAGACCGTCTTGCTGAATGTCAATCCGTGCCATGCATTATTGGCATCGATAAAAAAGGCGATCGGGTGCCCTATGAGTGTCGCCGAGTAGACTACCGCGTTCAGCAGCGCGGGTATGACGCAGAGCATCCTGTACTTCCTGCCGCGGAGCATGATCAGCAGCTCAGCAAGTATTATGCAGGGGCGGAGGATATAACCGATCGCGCTGGCCCACGTACGTACGGCAACGACCCGTGCCGCCTCTTCGGGCAGCATAGCGCTGACATCATAGCTCGTGTCAAATACGCCGGCAACGGTCACGATCAGCAAAAGTCCTATGCTCACTACGAACAGGCTGGTCGCGGGTATCTTAACGTCCTTGTTCACGTACATCATGCTGATGAGCGCGAGCAGGATCATAAGTGTTATGAAATTATAGGTAAGGTACGAGGTTAGCATATAATCCTACTTTCCTTTCATATCACGCACAAACGGGGTTCATCTGCCGAGCAGTTCCCCGGTCTTTTGCAGAAAAGCGTCGACGTCCGATGCGTCGCTCCCCCATCCGGTCACCAGACGGATCGGGATCATGCCCTCTTTTTCGGGAGCCCATTCGTAGAAAAAGAAATCCTTTTCGAGCTCTTTGACGACAGGCGCGGGCAGTACGGGGAATATCTGGTTTGTCTGCGATACGGAGTAAAACTTTACGCCCAGTCCGGCCAGCCCGTCTCTCAGTTTCTTTGCGAGGCTGTTGGCATGCGCCGCCATCTTAAAATATATGCTGTCCTTTCCGCCTTCGAGCAGTGCCTCGAACTGTACTCCGATCAGCCTGCCCTTTGCGAGCATCCCGCACTGATGCTTTATCATGAAGCGGAAATGATCGTCCATGGCCTTATTGAGGATAACGAGCGCCTCTCCGAACAGCGCGCCGTTCTTTGTGCCTCCGATATAAAAAGCGTCGCACAGCTTAGCGAGCTCCGTTATCGGCAGGTCGTTCTCCTCCGAAGTCAGCGCCGAACCGAGTCTCGCTCCGTCCACATACAGGAGCAGGTTCTTTTCATCGCACTTTTTTTTGAGCGCCGTCAACTCGGCCCTGCTGTAGAGAGAGCCGATCTCGGTCGGCTGGGAGATGTAAGCCATGCGCGGGAGTACGGTGTGCTCATCGTCGTACTCCTCCATAGCCAGATCTATCAGCCCGGGAGTGAGCTTCCCGTCCGGGCTGTCCATAGCGGTCACACGGTGTCCCGTGCCTTCCACCGCTCCCGTCTCATGCTTGTAGATATGTCCCGAGCGCGCGGCTATCACCGATTCATAGGGTCTGAGCGCCGCTGCGATCACCGTTACGTTGCACGGAGTGCCTCCCACCATCATGTGGACGGCGCAGTCTTCAACACCGATCAGCTCGCGGATCATGCGCGCCGCGTTATCACAGTGCGGATCCATGCAGTATCCGTCTGTATGCTCAAGGTTGGTCTTCGCGAGAGCCTCCATTACCTTAGGATGCGCTCCCTGGCTGTAATCCGAACGAAAATAGATCATTTTTTCCTCCGTACGCAAATAAAATAATGTGAAATCAGTATATACCTTATCGAACTGCTTGTCGAATAAAAAATCAGTAAAATATCCGTCTTCCCGCCTGCCGCCCATGCTGCATTTTTATGGTTGACACCGACCGTAAAACGATGTATCATAATTTATTGCGTGAGATAAATTCTCGCAGCGTGCTGGGATAGCTCAGTCGGTAGAGCGATTGATTCGTAATCAATAGGTCGTGGGTTCAAGTCCCATTCTCAGCTCGTGGAGAGCCTTGAAACAATCGGGTTTCAGGGCTTTTTCCATATGTGAGGTGCAATATGCGTGAACTAAATGAAAACGATAAAACTACATTAAATGAGGATGCGGCCATCTACGGCAAACGAGACGAGCGCGGCGCATTCGAGAAATTCAAGTCGCTTACCGGCGCGGCAAAATGGGAGTTCTTCAGGGATTATTTTCTCTGGAAGTTGATCGCGATCGCTGCTGGCGTCGTAGTGCTCGTTCTGCTTATAATCAAGATAGTCACGCCCGCCCAGGAAAACGTCTGCAACATCGCGGTACTCGACAATCCTTTTTCCCAGCCCGCCTACGACATATGCGACGCAAAGCTTAACGAGGCGTTCGTGACCGATGAAAAGCTCCAGCGCGTTTCACTCGATACCAACTATTACGTAACGACCGACGGGTATAATGCCCGTACCAAGCTGATGACCTATATCGCGGCGTCCGAGATCGATTTCATGATCCTTCCCGAAGCGGAGTTTCTCGGATATCTTGATTCCGGCGTGTTCGCAGATCTGGAGCCCCTGCTCTCCTCCGAGATGCAGACGAGTCTCGGTGAGCTGCTCACCTACAAGCCCACCTACTACGACGCGGACGATCCTTCGGCCGTTCCCCCCACCGGCTCAAAAACATGCTATGCGGTAAATATAACCGGTTTCCTCAACAAACTCAACGGTTACGAGCTGGCAGACGATTATTATCTCACCTGCATCGTTAACTCGAAAAATCCGGATAAGCTCGAGAAAGTTATCTCGATCCTCAGTGAATAAATTAAGGAAGTGCCGGGGATTCCCCGGGACGAAGACACGAAGACATGGGGACGGTTCTTCTGTCTGCGAATTGCGCAGACAAAAGAACCGTCCCCATGTCTTATATAATACAACTTATCTCGCGATCTCCTTGCTGATCCTGTCAAACAGGCTCACAAAGTCTATCGGTCTCGAGAACAGCGCCGAAAATCTGTATTTGTAGGCTTTCTTGACCTCTGTTGCCGACGCGTCAGCGGTCAGCGCGAATATCGGAACGGTCTCACCGTCTTCCTTGCCGCTGATGCGGATGCACTTTGCGACAGAGAATCCGTCGAGCTCGTCCAGCACGGTATCGGCCATGACCAGATCGTAGGTCTTCGCCGGATGCGAGATAAACTCTATCACCGCAGATTTGCCGTCGCTGCAGGAATCAACCTCCGCTCCCATCGCGGTGAGCATGTTCCGGATCACCTCGTGGCTGAGCTTATTGCCCTCGGCGAGCAGTATCCTCTTGCCCGAAAAGTCATATATCTCTTCGTAACGTCCCGAGAAAGGTCTTACCGTGCCCGAAACGAACGCAAAGCCCTCGGGTACATAAACATCATCCAGGCTCTCTTCTCCGGGTTTGCTGTCGTAATCAAACTGCCTGCCGTAACTGATCTCGTTGATAGGCTTGTCATGAAATTCGTATACCGGCAGTTCGAGCTCCCCTTCCCCTGAAACAAGGCTCTTTAAGGCGCGGTTCATCGCCACCGCCTCGCTCTCTATCATCGCGAAACGCTCTGCTGACGCCTTAGTGTCGAGCGAGTCGTTCTTCGCGAGCGCGGCCATGCTGATAATGCCTGCGAGAGGCGATCGTACACGGTCGGTAACCTCTTTGATCAGGCGGGTCTGCTCATTGAAGAGCTTCCTCTGCTCCTCGAGCGCGTCGACCAGCTCCTGCTTGTATTTCAGATCTGCGGCGGTCTCGTCGTCGAGTCTTCTGAAGCACGAGAAGAATTTGATCTCGTCACCGGGCTGCTTTGTGGGCACGATGTTCTTGACTTTGACCCAGGAGTACTCTCCGTTTTCGTCGCGTACCCTGAAGTTCAGTTTTGTAACATTGATGTCATCAAGTATCCTGCGCGCGATGCCCTCGAGATCGAAGAAATCCGCAAAGGCCTTTTTGTCGTCCGGATGCACGAGCTTCTCCGCAAGGATCATGACTTCGATCCCGGCAAAGCCCTTGACCGGCCATCTGCCCCTGCTGTGATCCATCAGTGTCTCGAAGGCGCCTGTCTGCAGATCCACCTCAAAGATCTCATCGTAATAATCGCGCCATACCTGAAGCAGCTGCCGAAGGATCGGCTCGTTGTTCCGCTCGTTTGCTCTAATGTCGGTATTTGCCATCTGATACTCCGTTCCGTGAAACAGTTATTTGGAGATCATCTCCATGATCTCATTGCTTCTTTCGATGAATGCCGTCATGGCCTCGGGTGCGAGAGGCTTGTGCGAAAGCATGGCCAGATCGTAGAGCTGTGCCACGATGAGCTCGACCTTATGCCCCTTCTTGTGCTCGGTCAAATACTTGACCAGAGTATTGCTGCTGTTGAGCGTCAGGGTCTCCTGTCCGCCGAACATATCGGTATCCATGCCGGGCATGCTGTACATCTTCATCATGTCGGACATACGGCGGCTCTCCTCACCGAGGGTCACTACGGATGATATCTTCTCATCCTTGAGCTTTTCGACCTTAACTTCGAGCTTGTCCTTCTTAAGGACCTTGCGGAACAGGCTCTCGAGCTCCTTCTGCTCATCCTCGAGTGCCTTTTTCTCGTCCTCGGTAAGCTCGCTCTTGATGCTGTCCGAAACGTCGGAATCTATGCGAAGGAACGAAACCTTGTCATTGTCCTGCTCGAGCTGCTGGATGAAGGGCTGGTCGATGTTGTGCGTAAGGAGCACGGCGTTGAGCTTTTCGGCCCTGAACATATTGATGTACTGGCTCTGCTGCTTCTCGTCGGTTACGTAATATACCTTGTCCTTAACAGGCTCCGCCCCGGGCTTGTCCTCAGCGTCTGCGGCCTTTTCCGCGGCTTCGGCGCTCTCGGCTTTAGCAACGGTATCGGCTGCGGAATCCTCTGTCTTGCTTTCAGCGTCCTCTCCCTTTGCGGCCTTTAAGTACTCCTCGAGAGTCAGGTATTTGCCGTCGAGATCCTTATAGATCACGTAATCCCTGATCTTCTCTTTAAATTTGACATCCTTTAAGCAGCCGTACTTAATGAAGGGGCTGATATCGTCCCAGTATTTCTCGTAATTCTCACGGTCGGTCTTGAACATGCCGGAGAGCTTGTCCGCAACCTTTTTGGTGATGTAATCGCTGATCTTTTTAACAAAGCCGTCGTTCTGCAGCGCGCTCCTCGAAACGTTGAGGGGCAGGTCGGGACAGTCGATGACGCCCTTTAAGAGCATCAGGAACTCGGGGATGACCTCCTTGATGTTATCCGCGATGAATACCTGGTTCGAGTAGAGTTTGATAACGCCCTCGATGCTCTCGTACTCGATATTGATCTTGGGGAAGTAGAGGATACCCTTGAGGTTGAACGGATAGTCCATGTTCAGGTGGATCCAGAACAGAGGCTCCCTGTAATCGTGGAATACCTTGCGGTAGAAATCCTTATACTCCTCTTCGGTGCAGTCGTTGGGATGCTTTGTCCACAGTGGCGCGGTCTCATTGATCGGCTTCGGTCCCTTCTTTTCTTCCTTCTTCTCGCCCTCAGCCTCGGAAGCCTCTCCGTTTTCGTTTACCTCGGCGTCGATGACCTCGTCCTTTTTGGGCTCTTCCTTTGCGTCAACGTTCTTAAAATAGATCGGAACTGGCATGAAGGAGCAATATTTGTCGAGGACCTCCTTGGCCCTGTACTCATTTGCGAACTCGTAGCTGTCCTCGTTCAGGTAAAGAGTGATCTCGGTACCGCGCTCAGTCTTGTCGCCCTCGCCCATCTCGAACTCCATGCCCTCCTCGGAGGACCAGAAAACGGGCTTTGCGTCCTGCTTATATGAAAGTGTCGATATCGTTACCCTGTGCGCTACCATGAACGCCGAATAGAAACCGAGTCCGAAATGACCGATGATCTGGTCGTCGTTCGCCTTATCCTTATACTTCTCGAGGAAATCCGCAGCGCCAGAGAACGCGATCTGGTTGATGTACTCCTTAACCTCGTCCGCTGTCATACCGATACCGTTATCCCTGATAACGATGGTCTTTTCCTCGGGTGAGACCTCGACCTCGATCTTGTACTCTTCGCCGTCCTTCTCTTCGAACTCGCCGATCATGGCCAGTTTCTTAAGCTTTGTGATCGCGTCGCTGCCGTTCGATATCAGCTCGCGGTAGAATATGTCGTGATCCGAATAAAGCCACTTTTTGATAATGGGGAATATGTTCTCCGAATTGATTGAAAGATTGCCTTTTTCCATGCTCATATAAAACCTCTATTGAGCACCCGGTTGGATTTAGCCCCGGTGAACGCGCCTCCGGGCTACGGGTGTTGTTCTTCTTCTGTAATAATAATCCGTCTGAAAATCATTGTCAATCAAAATTAGCACTCATTTGCCATGAGTGCTAACATTTAATAAACTGTTTATTTTCTTTTAATGATCGTGCCCTCACATCTCTTCGAACTCTATCCCGTTTCGGGTCAGGAAACCGCGCATATTGTCGTCCCATTCCTTCTCTCCGGTCTTGTCCAGAGTAAAAACCGTATGGGAAATGCCGGTCACGAGCAGCAGATTGTTGTTGTCAAAGCGGATGTTGAGCAAATAGGTCAGATCGCCCTGTCCGGGCTTTTTAAGGACCAGCTTCATCGAGACCGGAAGCCGCTTCCCCCTGATCATCTGGGTAACTATCGGCTTTGTCTGCTCCCAGCTCTGAAACGCGGCATCGGGCTTTTCGTCATCGCCGAAAAACGCCCGGTTTATCTGCCCGTCGATATGATAATCGACAGCCACGCTGATATCGCCCTCAACAAAGCTGAAATTGTCGAAGGACGTACCGCCGAAAAGCTGCGACATGAAATTCTTAATATCGGTGACATGGAGTGCGATCATATACCTTATCCCTTTTCTTTGCCTGCGCCCTGCTTAACGGCCGCATCTTTGCCTTTTTCCACCGCAAACACGGCTATGCTCCGAGGCGCTACGCGGCAGGTCTTTCCGCCGTCGAACACGGTCTTCGGATCGGTAGCGAACACAAATCTGAATGTGCTGTGATGAACCGAGGGCAGATCGAATTCATGCTCCTCCCAGTGCATATTGAAGGTCACGTAAAACGAGGTGTCGCGGTTCACGCGGTCGGTGATCGCGTATTCGCCGTTGAGCAGCATGCCCAGAGTCCTCGAGAAATAGCCGAAATCGGGATACCATGCCTTGGTCCCGTGGAACGAAACGTCAGGGCATCCGCTGTGGATATAATCCGAGCCGCGCAGCTCTATAATGTTCGCGAATATCCTGTGCGCTTTGCGCAGCGCGATCATGTCCTTTGTGAAACGCCTGATCTCATTCGCAAAAGCGTTGTTCTGCCATACGACCCAGCCCTGCGCGTTGTCGCAGCAGTAAGGGTTGTTGTTTCCGTAATGCGTGCTGCCGCACTCGTCTCCGGCCATCAGCATCGGAGCGCCCTGTGACATGAAAAGCACCGCCAGCGCGTTTTTGATCATCTTGAGTCGAAGTCTGTTGACCGCCCTGCCCGCGGTAGGTCCCTCCACGCCGCAGTTCCAGCTGTGGTTGATCTCGCGCCCGTCGAGGTTTTTCTCGTTATTGGCCTCATTGTGACGGACATCGTAGGAAAAAACGTCCGCCAGCGTAAAACCGTTGTGATCGGCAAAGTAATTCACCTTTGCCGCCAGGTTTCCGTTGTCGCGTATCCTGTCGGAAAACTCCTTAATGACGCCCTCGTCGCCGATCAGGAATCTGCGTACCGCCTTCATATAATCGTCGTTTGACTCCGCGAGCACGGGTCTTTCGCGAAGACGCAGCGTCCCTGTGCAGTCCTCGCTCCAGTGATCGCGTATGAGCTTTACGCTCTTAAGATACGGATCGGTCGCGGCCAGTCTCGGCGAAAAACTGCCGCTCATCAGCCTGAAGCCGTCGATATGATAGGTCTCGTGCCAGAAGCGCAATACTTCGAGAGTCAGGATATCGGGCACCTGCGGCGTAAAATCCATCTCCATCAGCACTTCGATCCCTGCTGCGTGGAATGTCTTTACCATCGCGGCAAACTCCTCGCAGACCTTTTTGGGATCTGCGGCATATGCGGTCTTCGGAGCGAAATAATTTGCAGGAGAACCGTAGCCCCAGTAGTTGATCCTCGCGGGCTGTCCGAAGCCTGCGGGCATCACCTCGTCAAAATCGTAACAGGGCATAAGGAGCACTGCGTTGAAGCCGAGGGATCTGATATACTGAACCTTAGCGGTCACTGCCTTAAAGGTTCCGGGGGCCTCAGCGTGCGCGCTCGCGTCCTTCGAGAATCCGCGCACATGGAGCTTGTATATGATCAGGTCGGAATAATCGATCCTCTTGTGCGCGCGGTCTGAAAACTTAAGCGCCTGCCCGGGCATCGCGGCACGCACATAATCACGGTCAAAGCCGAATATGCGGTCTCCGCTCATCCTTACGGCATAGGGATCGTTCATCACGCCGAGGTCCGTCTCAAAATCGTACTCATCGGCGCGTGTGCCGAATTCACAGAAAAAAACGGAGTTATGCTCGGGGTCTTCCTTCATGACAACAACTTCCTTCGGCTCGGGAGCGCCCGCGTCGTACAGCCTCAGGCGGCATGTACGGGCAGACTGCGCGAATACCGCCGCGGTATATATGCCGTCATGTTTAAAAATACCCAGTTTATGCATAGTATCTCCGTTTTTCCTAATCAGTCTTCCGTTTCTTCTTCGGTATTTACCGCAAGAACGGTCCTCTTTCTCGCCATCTCGTCGTTGGCAAGATAATCGTCGTAGGTCGAAACCTTATCGATCAGCCTGCCGTCGGGAGTGATCTCCATGATGCGGTTGGCCGTCGTCTGTATGAACTGATGGTCGAGAGCTGAGAAAAGCTCAACGCCCGGGAATTTGATCATTGCGTTGTTCAGCGCGGTGATGGACTCCATGTCGAGATGGTTCGTGGGCTCGTCCATGATCAGAACGTTCGAGCCGAGGATCATCATCTTCGAGAGCATAACGCGCACGCGCTCTCCTCCCGAAAGCACGCAGACCTTCTTTACGCCGTCCTCGCCCTTAAAGAGCATGCGTCCGAGGAAGCCGCGGACATACTGCTGGTCGTCGACGGGTGAGAAAGGCATCAGATGATCGACGATAGATTCCTCGCCCTTGAACTCCTCGGTATTGTCCTTCGGGAAATAGCTGCGTTCGGTCGTAACGCCCCACTTAAAGCTGCCCTCATCGGGCTCCATCTCTTCGGTGAGTATCTTGAACAGTGTGGTCGTAGCCTGCGTATTTGCGCCTACGAACGCGATCTTGTCCTCACGTCCGACCACAAAGCTGATATTGTCGAGTACCTTAACTCCGTCAATAGTCTTGGAGAGGTTCTTGACTGTCAGGACCTCATTGCCGATGGCACGGTTGGGTCTGAAATCGATATAAGGATATACACGGCTCGAAGGCCTGATATCGTCGAGCTGGATCTTTTCGAGAGCACGCTTACGCGAGGTAGCCTGCTTTGACTTCGAAGCGTTGGCCGAGAATCTCTGGATGAACTCCTGCAGTTCCTTGATCTTCTCTTCTTTTTTCTTGTTGGCTTCCTTCATCTGCCTGATCATCAGCTGGCTCGACTCATACCAGAAATCGTAGTTTCCGGCGTAGAGCTGGATCTTCGAATAATCGATGTCGGCGATCTGCGTGCAGACTTTGTTGAGGAAGTAACGGTCATGGGAAACGACGATGACCGTATTGTCAAAATTGATGAGGAACTCGTTGAGCCAGTTGATCGCGTCGAGATCGAGGTGGTTTGTAGGCTCGTCGAGCAGCAGAACGTCGGGATTGCCGAACAGCGCCTGGGCTAAGAGGACCTTAACCTTGAGTGTGTCCTTGATCTCGCTCATCATCATGTAATGATATTCGGTGTCAACACCGAGGCCGTTTAAGAGTGTAGCCGCATCGGACTCCGCCTCCCAGCCGTTCATCTGCGCGAACTCGCCCTCGAGCTCGGAAGCGCGGATGCCGTCCTCATCGGTGAAATCCTCCTTTGCGTAGATAGCGTCCTTTTCCTGCATGATCTCGTAGAGACGCTTGTTTCCGAGGATTACGGTGTCAAGGACCGTGTACGCATCGTATTTGAAATGGTCCTGCTCGAGGAATGAGAGACGCTGGCCGGGAGTCATGATGATCTCGCCCTTCGTCGGCTCGAGCTGACCTGCCAGTATCTTAAGGAAAGTGGACTTTCCCGCTCCGTTCGCTCCGATAAGACCGTAGCAGTTGCCCTCGGTAAATTTGATATTAACATCCTCGAACAAGGCTCTCTTGCCGAGGCGTAAGGTTACGTTGCTTGCCTGAATCATCTTTAATTTCCTTTCACTTCGTTACAGGCATTCGCAGTTATGCTTTTCGATTATAGGCAAAGCCTATAATTTGCTTCGCAATGCTGCTTGCCTTTCATATGGTACAAAATAAACACGCAATCTTAATTTTATAAAAAATATCCGTAAAAATCAAGTTCCCGCGCCACATTATTGCCCTTATTTTTCCACACAAGTAACAATCGCGTCTGATAGGATTCATATACCGATCATACTTTTTTGTTCAGAAATCGTGTTAAACGCTGGACAAAAGACGTTTTTCCGTGTATAATATTCGTACGTTTTTTTCACACGTCGGGACATGTGCATCGGTTATTACGGGGGAGATTTACATGGCTAATGTTATGCTTGTGGTAGAAAACAATTTGTGCACCGGATGCTGCGAATGCATCGGAGCATGCAGTGCAAACAATATTTGCATCATGCTCGGTAAGCCTCACGATCATCCAATCCCCTACATCTCGGACGCGTCGGATTGCGCCGGCTGCTCCGATTGCATGGAGGCTTGTCCACAGGCAGAACTTCTTGTGCAAACGATTGCATAAATATAAAACCGGGCTTCCGCCCGGTTTTTTTATAGGTGCCTGTCACCATAAAAGGTGACAGGCACCGCTGTCTAGGGGCCGCCGCACCGCCCGGTGCGGCAGCCTCTTTGGGTTCAGTGCAGCAGTTCGATCGATCTGAGACTCACGCCGCCCGTACCCTTAAAGGTCAGGTAGACAGCCTGTTTTCCGTCGGGGAATGCTCCGTCCGCGAAACCGCACTCCCCCGCCTTCCAGATGTTCTCGTTGTGTACCTCTATCCTTCCGAGCACAGCTCCGCCGTAGGAGGCGCGTACCTCCACGATCCCGTCCGCGTATGCTCTCGTATATATGCGTATTCCCTTAACACCGTGGCAGTCAAAGTATTTAAAGCCTACCGTAGTGCCGCCCGTGATCCTGCGGATGTAGCTTTCGGGGTACTGTCCTTCTCCGCCTGCCTGAACGACTCTCGCAGCTTCGGCATTCACGTAGATCTCATGCTTTTCGTTGAAGATATTGCATGCGATATATGCGGGGTACTCTCCCTTGTCAGGCAGCAGTCCTCCGTTCAGACCGCACGAAGTGATCTCGGCCTGGAGTATCGTGCCGTCCGCCGCGAACTCAAGAGGCTCTGCGCAGCCCTGTCTGGAGAACCAGTTGCCGTTCGTGTGCCTGTGATAGAAAATGTACCATTTCCCTGCGATCTCCACCATACTGCCGTGGTTGTTCGCGCCGTAAGCCGAAGCCTCACCCGCGGGCTTGTATGTGCCGATGCCGATGTCGCAGTTGCTGACAAGGACTCCGCCGTATGTGAACTTTCCGCGCGGCGAATCCGAAACAGCCCAGCACAGCTCATGCATAACCTCGGACGAGTAGATGAAATAGTATTTCCCGTCCTTTTTCCTGATCGATGCGGCCTCGAAATAGGCATGTCCCTCAAATCCCGTTCCCGCACTGTATTCAACGCCCGGAGCTATGATCTGCGGCTCTTCCTTTATCGTGAGCATATCGGGCCCGAGCACCGTGAGCATCGCGCCGTGACGCGATTTATCGCCTCTCGGGCAGAATCCTGTGTACATGTAGGTCTCATCGCCCTCAGTCAGCACACCGGGATCGAACTGGGGTTCATCGCCTTCGCGCGCTCCGAGCAGGGTGCCGTCGGCGTAATGCACATATCCGAGGAACTTATATCTGCCGGCCGGCTCGTCGCATACCGCTACCGAAACGTTGCCGACTTTGTCCAGTACATAGAAAAGATAATATCTGCCGTCGGGGCCGACCGTAACATCGGGCGCATACAGACACATGCGTCCGTCCCTGTTATACGGATCCGATGTCTTCGGATAGATCATGCCTTCGTATCTCCAGTCCGCGAGGTCGTTAACCGGCGCCGACCAGCAAACATAATCGCCGAGGCAGAAGGTCTCTCCGTCGTACAGATCATGCGATCCGTAAACATAGACCCTGTCTCCGAAAACATAAGGCTCGCCGTCCGGTACATGCTCCCATGAAGGCATATAAGGGTTAAAAGCAAGCTTTTTGCCGAAACCGGGGAACTCCTTGCGGGGCACGGAACCTCTCGAGGTAAACTCCATCTCCGCGCGGTCCGCGTCGGTGTATGTCCTCCATTCGGGCAGCGGCTCTCCGTCCCAGCCGGGACCGTTGGGATCGCCTGTCTTTATGAAGTTCGCGAAATAATCGCACATCTGTCTTGCCAGTTCAAAATGACGTCCTCCGTAGGGTCTGTGGCATTTGCCGAGAGACTCGAAGAAGAACCAGAGATCGCAGGAATGGAAAGTGCCTGCGTGATCCTTTCCCGGGATATCGGGAGTGAAACGGTAATAATACATCTTCTGCGGATTTTTGCCGTTCGCAGCCGTTTCAAGGTACGCGGTCTTTACGGATCTTTCGACGATACTGATACCGTCCACGCGGAACTCATCGCCGGTATTACCGGATACAACGGGAACAGGTGCCCGGTCTCCCGCGATAAAGCGGTCCATCGCATCGCCTTTGTATACCTTGCCGTCGATGAAAGGGAACATCCTCGGATTCTCTTTGACATATTCGGCATATTTATCCCTGATCGTTACGGCATCAATCGCCCTGGCCTCCTCTACGCTCTTCACGCCGAGGAAACTTAAGAAATCTTCGCCTTTTTTCTCTGCTTTATCGAGCGGAAGAGGCTTAAACAGGTCGTCTTCCCTGTTAAAGTGTTTGATCATGCCGCTCATGATGAACGCGCCGCGAATATCGCCGTAATTCTCCTCACAGGTGAGCTGGTTCATGACGCTGCCGCCGCCCGCTGACTGACCAGCGATCGTGATGCGGTCGGGATCTCCGCCGAATGCCGCGATATTCCTGCGTACCCATCTGAGGCCCGCCTGCTGGTCGAGCAGTCCGAAATTACCGGGTCTGTCGGGTGACTCCGCCGTGATCTCGGGATGCGCGAAAAATCCGAACGCGCCCAGTCTGTAAGCCACGCTTACCACTACTATCCCGCGTCTGGCGAGCTTCTCGCCGTCAAACTCCATCTCCGCGGTGTATCCCCACTGATAGCCGCCGCCGTAATACCATACCAGCACCGGAAGCTTTTCATCGGTGCGTTTTGCGGGTGTCCAGACGTTCAGATACAGGCAGTCCTCGCTGCACTCGATCTCGGGATCGACATGCCATTCGAGGTCATAAATTCCCCCGCCTATGCCGGGCTGGTCCTGCATCGAAACCGGACCGAACTCAAACGCGGTCCTTACACCCTCCCAGTTCTCGCAGGGCTGCGGTGCTCTCCACCTGTTCCGGCCGACGGGCGGTGCCGCAAAAGGCACTCCCTTAAATGCCGTGACGCGCGGGTCCGAACCCGGAAGTCCGCGCAGTTCGCCGTTTTCAACCTTAGCTGTTCGTAACATACCTTTTCCTCCTTTTCATCGGAGCACCCCCCTACTCCGTGCATGATTTCTCACAATATCATCTTATTCTTGCGCCTTCATCCGCCGCTACGCGCATTTTGCTATCCGCTTATCATTTTTTGAATCGAAGACATGGGGACGGTTCTTCTGTCTGCGAACTGCGCAGACAGAAGAACCGTCCCCATGTCTTAGCATGTCTTAGCATGTCTTATTGATCCAACATCACACTTCAAATATCAGCTCGCCGTAGGTCGGAACCGGCCACAGGCGGTCGTCCACGATCAGCTCGAGGGCGTCGATGGGAGCACGCAGCTCCTCCATTGTTTTAACAACGGTCTTGCGGAAATACATCGCTTTCTCGCAGGTATCTGCAATGCCGGCCGCGGACGCGATCTGTTCAACAAGCCTCTTATAGGCTGCGTTCGCGTCGCTCAAATGCTGCGAACACTCCTTTAAAATCTCCGCTTCGGTAGCCGAATACTCGGACCCCACAGCCTGATTGACCTCGTTTATGGCCTCGCCGAGACGCCTGATGTAGCGGATCGTCGCGGGCAGGAACTTACGCGAAGCCATCTCCGCCATAGTCCTGGCCTCGATGTTGATCGTCTTCGCATATATCTCGTAATTGATCTCCGCACGGGACTCGAGCTCGGTGCGGCTGAGTACTTTATGCTTTTCGAATACACGAACGGTATTGTCAAATTTAAGGGCCTCGATCGCGTCGACAAAGCTCTCCTTGTTCGGAAGTCCGCGCTTTTTGGCCTCTTCGACCCACTCGTTCGCGTAGCCGTCGCCGGCAAAGATAACACGCCTGTGCTCCCTGATAGTTTTGCTGATCAGAGCGCATACGTCGTTTTCAAAATCTGTCGAATGCTCGAGCTCGTCAGCCATCTCGCCGAGAGCATCCGCAACGATCGTATTGAGCACGGTGTTGGGATCCGCGATGGACATCGAAGAGCCTACCATACGCAGCTCGAACTTATTGCCGGTGAAAGCAAAGGTCGAGGTACGGTTGCGGTCGGTAACATCCTTTTTGATAGCGGGGATCGAGTTGACACCCATGCTGAGGTTTTCGCGCTTTTTGGAGCTGATCGCTCTGCCGTTTGCGGCAAACTGCTCGTAGATGTCCTCCAGCTGCGCTCCGAGGAATATCGAAACGATGGCAGGAGGTGCCTCGGATGCGCCCAGACGCTGGTCATTGCCGGGACATGAGGCAGCCATGCGCAGCAGCTCCGCATGCTCATCGACCGCTTTGATGACCGCTGCGGTGATCAGCAGGAACTGCAGGTTCTCGTGAGGGTTCTTGCCGGGCTTCATGAGGTTCTCGCCCGTATCCGTTACCAGTGACCAGTTGTTGTGCTTACCCGAGCCGTTCACTCCCGCGAAAGGTTTTTCGTGGAGCAGGCAGGTCAGGCCGTGTCTGGCCGCTATTTTCTTCATGGTCTCCATAACGAGCTGGTTGTGGTCCGTCTCGATATTGACCGTGCTGTAGATCGGCGCGAGCTCATGCTGCGCAGGCGCGGCCTCGTTATGCTCTGTCTTGGCTAAGATGCCGAGCTTCCAGAGTTCTACGTCCAGCTCGCTCATGAACGCGGAAATACGCTCCTTGATCGCGCCGAAATAATGATCGTCCATTTCCTGACCCTTGGGCGGCATCGCGCCGAACAGGGTCCTGCCGCTGTAGATCAGATCGTCTCTCTGCAGATATTTGCTGCGGTCGATCAGGAAATACTCCTGCTCGGCACCTACGCATACATCCACATGCTGCACATCCTTTTTCCCGAACAGATGGAGGATGCGGACAGCCTGCCTGTTAATGGCCTCCATCGAGCGCAGGAGCGGTGTCTTTTTATCGAGGGCCTCGCCCGTATAAGAGCAGAACGCGGTCGGGATACAGAGTGTCACGCCCGATTCGCTCTTTCTGAGAAACGCGGGAGAAGTGCAGTCCCACGCGGTATAGCCTCTGGCCTCGAAGGTGGCTCTGAGTCCTCCCGAAGGGAAGCTCGAAGCGTCGGACTCACCCTTTATAAGCTCCTTGCCCGAGAACTCCATGATAATGCTGCCGTCCCCGACGGGGCTGATGAACGAATCATGCTTCTCGGCTGTAACACCGGTCATGGGCTGGAACCAGTGCGTAAAATGTGTGGCGCCGCGCTCGATCGCCCAGTTTTTCATGGCAGTGGCAACGGCCTCGGCATCTTCGGGACTCAGCTCGTCCCCGGAGTCGATCGTACGCTTCAATGCGGCATATACCTCGCCCGAGAGGTACTTTTTCATGGTTGCCTCATTGAAGGTATACTCCCCGAAGTACTCTGTTAACTCTCTCTCCATAAACGTAATCTTTTACTTACTTTCCCTTTCCTTAATCTATATCGCAAACCCCGCTGCGAATGCAGCGGAGTCCCGGATATCATTTCTTAGACGCCTTCTTTGCGGGCGCTTTCTTTTCTGCCGGCTTTACTGCCTTAGCCGCGGGCTTCTTTGCAGGTGCCTTTACTGCTTTGGCCGCAGGCTTCTTTGCGGGTGCCTTAACTGCCTTGGCTGCGGTTTTCTTTGCAGGTGCCTTAACTGCCTTAGCCGCAGGCTTCTTTGCAGGTGCCTTCTCTTCTTTAGCCTCTTCGGGTATGCAGCTGAAGATAACGCAGGACAGAGGAGGCAGCTTCATGATGATCGAATTCTCCTGGCCGTCATGAGGCTCGGGCTTCGAGAGCTTTGCCTTGGAGTTGATCCTTCCTCCGCCGCCGTAGGTGGTCGAATCGCTGTTGAGTATCTCCTTGTACTCACCCGCGAAAGGAACCGCCTGCATAAACTGCTCATAATAAACAGGCGTGAAATTGAATACGAACAGCAGCGTATCCTTGAGGATGCCGTCCGATCTGATAAAGCTGACTATACTGTGATCCGCGTCCTCGCAGCTCATCCAGCGGAAGCCCTCGGGGCTGCAGTCGAGCTTAGTGAATGCGGGATATTCCGTGTACATCGCGTTTATCTTTGCCGAGAACTTCTGCATCTTCAGATGCAGCTCGTCCTCGAGCTCGCCCCAGTCGAGGGACCTGTTCTCGCTCCATTCTCTCTCCTGTCCGAACTCCTGGCCCATAAACAGCAGCTTCTTTCCGGGATGACCCATCATAAAGCCGTATGCGGCCCTTAAATTCGCGAACTTGTCCACGCGGTATCCGGGCATCTTCTCGAGCATCGAGCACTTCCCGTGAACCACTTCGTCGTGTGAGAGGACCAGAACGAAATTCTCGCTGTAAGCGTACATCATGCTGAACGTGAGCTGTCCGTGCGCACCCTTTCTGAAGAGAGGATCCTTCTTCATGTAGGAGGTGAAATCGTTCATCCAGCCCATGTTCCACTTTAAGTCGAAACCGAGTCCGCCTTCCTCGACGGTCTTGGTGATATTGGCCCACGCGGTCGATTCCTCGGCAATGATCAGAGCGCCTTTTTCCTTTTTGTGGAAAATGGAATTAAGATGCTTTAAGAGCTCGATCGCTTCGAGGTTCTCGTTTCCGCCGTACTTGTTGGCCACCCACTCTCCGGCTTTGCGGCCGTAATCGAGATAGAGCATCGATGCTACGGCGTCCATCCTGATACCGTCGGCATGGTACTTCTCTACCCAGAAAAGAGCGTTGGCTATAAGGAAATTCGTGACCTCGGGGCGTCCGAAATTAAAGATCAGGGTGCCCCAGTCGGGATGCTCTCCGAGACGTTTATCGGGATGCTCATAGAGGCATGTTCCGTCAAATGTCGCGAGAGCGAAGGCATCTCTCGGGAAATGAGCGGGTACCCAGTCAAGGATAACTCCGATCCCCTGCTTATGCATGTAATCCATGAAGAACATGAAGTCCTGGGGCGTACCGTATCTCGATGTGGGCGCATAATAGCCCGTTACCTGATAGCCCCACGAACCGTCGAAGGGATGCTCCATGATCGGCATCAGCTCGATATGGGTATAGCCCTGCTTTTTGACGTATTTGGCGAGCATCGGCGCGATCTCGCGGTAGTTGTAATAGTCGTTGTCTCCGTCACCCTTACGCTGCCAGGATCCCAGATGGACCTCGTAGATCGACATGGCCATCGAAGCTGTGTCGGTCTTTTTGCGGGCCTTAAGCCACTCGCCGTCGGTCCAGTCGTAATCAAGGCTGCGTACGATCGACGCTGTATTCGGGCGCATCTCGCCGAAAAACTCGTAAGGGTCCGACTTAAGATAAGTCAGGCCTCCGGTGCACTTGATCTCGAATTTATAGAGCTCGTTCTCACCGACTCCGGGAACGAACAGCTCGAAGATGCCTGCCGCGCGCAGCTTTCTCATGGGATTGCGTCTGCCGTCCCAGAGGTTGAAGCCGCCGACCACGCTGACACGCTGGGCATTCGGCGCCCATACGGCAAAATAGGTGCCCTTTACGCCCCTAACAGTCCTGACGTGCGCGCCGAGCTTTTCATATATCTCATAATGTATGCCGTGGATGAATCGGTCCTCGTCCTCGGGTCCGATGAGCGGCGCAAAGGAATAGGGATCGTAGATCTCCGTAGTGGTCCCGTCGTCATATGTAATGGCGAGCTTATAGGACTGAACGGTATCCCCGGGCACGAGCACCGAGAAATTGCCCTGTTCATCCACGCTCTCCATCCTGTAGTATTTGTTTTTGATCTTTACCGAAACCGATCTCGCGGTAGGCTGAAAGGTATTGTACAGCACACCCTTGTGGGTTACATGTCCGCCGAGCCAGGTGTGCGGATCGTCATGTTCAGAATAAACGATCGCTTCCATGGCTCCCCAGTTCATAAGCTCATACAAAGCATTTCCTTCCTCGACCATATGTCTTCCTCCTGAAGTAGAAAGTTAAGTTACGCCTCACTCACGGTACCACTCGTCCACGCCGGTCTCCTCGGGTGTTCCCTCGGACTCCTGTGTATATTTTTTAAGGACAGGCTCGATGATAAAGGACCTCACCAGAGAGAGGATACCCGGTATCAGCGGCACCAGAATGATCATGTAAAGCAGGAACTGATTAAAGATATAAATGAGTACACCCACTACCGCCCAGATGAGCAGCAGGATGATCGATCTGACGAGATGCTTGGTCGCGATGAGAATCGCATTCCTGAAAAGTCCGCTAAGACTCACCGTGAAGCGGGAAAGCACCGGGAAAGCCCACGCGAGCGATACACCCGCGAAGACGCAGCCCGCCACGAATACCGCAAACATGACGTTGCCGAAGGACTTGCCGTCGTTGATCAGCGCATTGGCGTACTGGATGTCGATGTACATCAGATACGCGAAAACGCTGTAGATAAACGACATGATCGAAGCGACCCTGAAGTTAAGCTTGAAGGAACGGAAGAACTCCGTTGTGGCATAGCTCCTGCTCCTGCGCGTAACCTTTACCGTCGCGTAATAGAGCGCGGTGCTGGCCGGTCCGATCAGGAACGCTGAAATAAATATAGCCGCGTAAAATATCGGGTCGCTGCCGATAAAGATGGCCGCCACCACCAGTCCGAGGCTTATCAGCGCCCATAAAAAACCAAGCCAGAATGTATCGATCGCCTTATTGATAAATGTGAAGAATCCGTTGTCCGGATTGAATAACCTGCTCATTTCTTACGTCTTAAACCTTTCAAAAATTCTATGGGATTTTTCTTTTTGCCCTTAGGCTCGTCCTTTTGAGGGGACTTTGGCTGCGCGGGCTTTTCGGGCTCCTCGAACTCGAAATCGGAATCGATCGAGTATTTGTCGGTGCCTGCAGCGCGGTTCAGCTCCTTGATCGAAGCGGGAACATATTCCTCGGGCTTTTCCGCCGCGGGCTGGGGCGCCGCATCCTGCCCTCCTTCGGGCGCGGGTTTGCCGGGATCCGGATTATCCACGACCATACAGAACATCTCCGTCTCGTCCACCCGGTCCAGATCCTCGTAATCGGAGGTCTCGGTCATCAGGCCCTTTCGGTGAAGCCTGTTCTCGACGAGCTCCTTAACTATCATGTAAATGCATGCCATCAGAGGCGCAGCGATCAGCATACCCGCAACACCCCAGAGACTGCCGAAGAAAGTACATGCGAACAGTACCCAGAAAGGCGAGAGTCCGACGGACTCTCCAACGATCTTGGGACCGATGAGATTGCCGTCAAGCTGCTGCAGTACAACGATCAGGATAATGAAGTACAGGCACTTGACCGGACTCGCGAACAGTATGAGTATCGAGCTCGGGATCGCTCCGATGAACGGTCCGAAGAAAGGGATGACATTGGTCACGCCCACGATAACGCTGATCAGCGGAGGATAAGGTATGTCGAGCAGCACCATGGCCACATAACAGAGCACGCCGATGATGAATGAATCGATGATCTTGCCCGTGATGGCTCCGGTGAATTTGCTGTGGCATGCCCTCGTGATCCTGACGATATTGTTTGCCATTTTGCGTTTGAAGATCGCATAGACGATCTTTTTGGCGATGGCCGAGAGCTTTTCCTTGCAGCCCAGGATATAGATGGAGAAAATAAGACCGATCAGAATGTTGTAGATGGTGCCGATAAAGCGCCAGGCTCCCGTGGCAACCGATCCGAGCACATTCTTCGCGAAATCGAGCAGTCCGTTTTCAACGAAATCGCTGACATACTCGGTAAGCTTCTCGAAGCCGATCTCCAGATAGCTGCCGATGAGAGTACCGTCGAGGCCGAGACCCGCGTACCAGTTCTCGACATTGGCGACCTGATACTGGAAGGTGTCGCCGATGCCCATGACGGTGGTGATCAGCTGGGGGATCAGCAGATATACCAGATATCCGACCAGCAGAAGCACAAGGATGAGCGTGATGATGATGCTGATGACGCGCGCGGCCTTATCCGCGCGGCTGAGCTTGCGTGAATGCTTGTAAAAGAACTGTTTCAGCCTCGCCTCGATAAAGACCATCAGCGGATTCATGATGTAGGCCATAACCGCGCCGACCAGAGCGGGCGCGAGAGCCTTTCGTATCTTTAAGAGGGTCTCGCTGAAATCCTCATGTCTGACAAACATGAAAACCAGCAGAATGGCTGCCGCGATAACGATGAACGCAGTAAGTCCGTAGACGGCGTATATCTTCCATTTGCTGCCGCGGCGCTCGACTATCAGCTTCTCTTCCTTCATTTCGTGCCTCTCACAAAAAATCAGTCTTCGTCAGAAAAAACAACTTCGCCGGTCTCGGCGTTCATGCTCTCGATGATCGCGAGAGACTTCAGGTCGATGCCCATCTCACGGATCGCCCTGCCGCCGCTCTGGAAGCCCTTCTCGATAACGATGCCGATGCCCTCGAGACTGGCTCCGGCAGACTTTACGATGTCGATCAGGCCGAGCAGCGCGCAGCCGTTGGCCAGGAAATCATCGATCACCAGGATCCTGTCATCGCGTGAGATGTACTTCTTTGAAACGATAACGTCATAAACCTTTTTGTGAGTAAAACTCTCGATCTTGGTGGTGTATGAATCACCGTCGAGATTTATGCTCTGCGCCTTTTTCGCGAATACCACGGGCACATTGAAATACTGCGCGGTAATGCACGCGATGGCGATGCCCGATGCCTCGATCGTGAGGATCTTTGTGGGCTTTTTGTCGCCGAAGAGACGCTTGAATTCCTTGCCGATCTCATTCATCAGCGCAACGTCGATCTGATGGTTGAGGAACATGTCAACCTTAAGGACATTGCCGGGCTTGACATTGCCCTCCCTGCGTATCCTTTCCTTTAAGAGCTTCATCCTGCTTACCTTCCTTTGAGATTATGTAAAATACTCCGTTAAATTTTATTCTAGCATAAACCTTTTCAAAGTTGTAGCAAAATTTATTCTATGTATTCTATACAATTTTTTATTGATTTTTACACGTAAAATTTATTTTTTTAAACTGTACAAAAATTTTGCCATATGCTAGAATCAAGTTAAATAAGAATAAAATACAAAGGAGCGTCACATCATGCAGCAGTTTGACAATGCTTTCATCTTCGATCACCCGCTGATCCAGCACAAAACCTCACTTCTTCGCGATAAGAACACATCCACAAAGGATTTCCGTGAGCTCGTTTCCGAGATCTCCATGCTGATGGCTTACGAAGTTACACGCGATTTCGAGCTTGAGGACATCGAAGTTGAAACTCCCATTTGCAAATGCACCACGAAGGTACTCTCTCACAAGAAGAAGATCACGCTTGTTCCCGTTCTTCGCGCCGGACTCGGCATGGCGGACGGCATGCTCAAGATCCTTCCCCAGGTCCGCGTAGGTCACATCGGCCTCTACCGTGACCATGAGACGCATGAGCCCATCGAGTATTACTGCAAGCTTCCCGATGACGTAGCCGAGAGTGAGGTCATCCTCCTCGATCCCATGCTTGCGACCGGCGGTTCGGCCATTGCCGCTACCAGGTTCATCATGGACAGAGGCTGCAAGAACATCCGCTGGGTGAGCATGATCGCCGCTCCCGAAGGCATCGAAGCCTTCCATAAGGTTTATCCCGAAATTCCCGTATGGTGCGCGGTCGTAGACGAAAAGCTCAACGAGAACGCATACATCGTGCCCGGTCTCGGTGACTGCGGCGACCGTCTGTACGGAACGAAATAATTCAATGTGACGGAGGTTTTTATGATTTCACTCGAAATCCTCAAAGAGATAGCTCACGGAATAGCGGTACAGTTCGGTTCAAACTGCGAGGTCGTTGTTCATGACCTTTCCGAAAGCAGTCTGAACTCTTCGGTCGTATATATCGAAAACGGCCACGTCAGCAACCGAAAGGTCGGCGACGGACCCTCCCATGTGGTGCTCGACGCGCTGCATAACGATAACTCCAAGACCGAGGATCATCTCGGATATCTGACCAGGACCAAGGACGGCAGGATCTTAAAGTCCAGCACGATCTACATCCGCAACGACGAGGGCGTTCCGGTATATATCCTCGCGATCAACTACGACATCACGGGATTCATGATGACGGAGAACGCGCTCAAGTCCTTCATCGGTTCCGAAGACAGCGACGCCGATGCGGAAAAGATCACAAACAATGTCAACGACCTGCTCGACGATCTTATCGAGCGCTCGGTCAAGAAGATCGGCAAGCCCGTAGCCTACATGACCAAGGAGGAAAAAACAGCCGCGATCCAGTTCCTCAACGACAGCGGCGCGTTCCTCATCACAAAGTCCGGCGACAAAGTATCAAAGTACTTCGGCATCTCCAAGTACACGCTGTACAGCTACATTGACGTAAATAAATAAAACGGCACCTTTTTCAGTTAGTGAAGAAGCCCTCCGGGATATCCCGGAGGGCTTCTTCTTTGCCACAATTATCATTACAGAAGGTTTAGTATTATCAATACTTGGGAAGGCTCGAGGTCTTGCCTGCGTCGAAGAGTGCCTTTCTCTCGTCGATTACCGTCTGGTAGCCGTCGTTGAGGTACTTGTCGCAGAGGCTCTTGTAAAGAGCGTCAAACTCCGATTCCTTGCAGATGGTAAGCTGTGAAGCGTAGGTCGCGTACTGGCTGCACAGATACTCCGAAAGGCTGGCTGCCTGCTCGAGTGTTGCCGCGAACTTGCAGTCGGTAACCGCATACATGGGAGTATCGGAGATGATCTTCTTGTAGTTCTTGTAGTTATCAAGGATCTGCTTATAGAAATCAGCGCTGTCCTTGTAAGCCGAAGGATACGAAGCCGAAACGGTATCCTCGATCGAAGCGAGCTTTCTTGCCTCGATAACGATGCAGAAATAGTCCTTGTTCTGACGCGCAACCATCAGGTACTCAGGCTTCTGCTCTTCCGCCGATAAAACGTTAGCGTTGCCGTTTGCGTCATACTTGAAGGTGTCGTTCTCATAGCCGTACTGGAATGTGAAGAGGTTCTCGGGCTGGATCAGCCACTCCATGTACATCTGTGCTGCCTTAACCTGATCTGCGCTGGCCTTTGCCGAGAAACCGATCATCATGCCGTATGCGTTGTTTACACGGTATGCTGCGGGAACTCCGCCTGCACCGTCTGTAGAAGCGGTCGAAACGGGAGCGATCGCGAGCTTCGCGTCGGGATTTGCCGCATAGAAGCTGTCAAGCACGCCGATGCTGGGTGAGATGTAGGTGCTGTAAGAGAATGCCTTGCCCGCTACGAAATCAGCCTCTGCGTCGCTCGAGCTCTTTGTGGTGAAATCGGGATCGTAGTAGCCTAAATTGTAGAGCTGGTTTCTTCTCTGAAGGAGGGTCTTCTGAGCGTCGGTGGTCAGAGCGGGAATGCTGTAATCGCCCTGTGTAGCCCATGTAACCTCATCCTGGGGATATGCTCTGTAAGCGTAGTTCTGGTCAACGCCTGCACCCTCTACCTTTGTGCCGCCTGCGGGATAAGCGGTATAGCCCTTGTCCTTGATGGCCTTGTACAGGTCAAGCCAGTCTGCCCAGTTAACGGGATAGGTCTTGCCGAGTGCATCGAGCCAGTCCTGACGGTAGAAGGTAACCCAGGTGTAGTTCGTATCCGAGTAAGGTCTCTCGGCGAGTACGAAATAGGTCTTGCCGTTAAGAGAGGTGTACTGCAGATAGTTGTTGTCCACCATCATCTTGTAGTAGGTGGGAGCTACATTTGCGAAAGCCTCGAGATCGAGCTCCTGAAGGAAGCCGTCGTTTGCCCAGTAAGCGCACTTATCGAAGTCGTACTCCATAAGAACGGTGGGAAGGTTGTTCGCGGTAGCGAGGTTGTTGTAATCGTCAAGTACGGTGCCGCGGCCGATAGCCTGGAAATTAACGGTGATGTTGTACTTGTCGCCGAATTCCTTCTGGATCCACTGTGTCCAGTAGTTGTTGGTCTCATCTCCGTCTTCGCCTCTGTCGTAAACGGGAATGCTGATGGTTACGTTGTTGTCGAACTTCTTCCAGCCCTTGATGCCTGCGTCCTCGCTTACCTGAACGGGAGCAACGTCATTGCCGCCGTTGTCTGTGGAAGTTGAACTCTGGGATCCGCTGCCGGAATTGTCTGTCTTGCCGGGCTCGTCTTTCTTACAGCCGGCAAAGAGCGCTGCGGTCATGACTGCGATCAGAACGATCGAGAGCAGTCTGCCAAAAACAGTCTTTTTCATAAATTCTCCTCCTTGCATAATACATAGATATGGTTTCTTTATAGCCACCCCCACGGGTCACTACCGGTTCAGCAGGGCTCAGCCTTTGACCGCGCCCACCATTGTTCCTTTTACGAAATACTTCTGAACAAATGGATAAATGATCAGGATCGGGATCGTAACAACCATGATAGATGCCGCCTGAAGTACCGCGGGCGAGCTCTTTGCCACGGTCGTTTCGCCCACAAGGTCTATCGTGTCCGACGAATTGAGCACCATCTGGTACAGCTTGTACTGCGCCATCTTCAGGTTCTCCTTCGTGGTGAAATACATATTGTCGGAATAAGCGTTCCAGCGGCCTACCGCGTAGAAAAGCGAAAGCGTCGCGAGAATGGGCTTTGACAGCGGGAGCATGATTTTAAAAAGGATCTGGAAATTGGTCGCTCCGTCGAGGGAGGCCGATTCCTCAAGCTCATCGGGAATGGTGGTCAGGAAGAAATTCTTCATGATCATCATATTGTACGCCGAGTAGATCAGCGGAAGGATGAGCACCCAGAAATTATCGATCAGCTTCAGTTTGTAATAGAGCAGGTATGTGGGAAGCGTACCAGCGGAAAAATACATGGGCACCATGAGCAGGAACGTGAGCACTGCCCTGCCTCTGAGCCTCTTTCGCGAAAGCGGGTAAGCCGCGCAGGTGCACGCGAGCATGCCCAGGGCCGTAAAGAGTACCGTGATCCAGAGCGAGAACCACATGGAATGCAGCAGCTCTCCGTCCTGCACTATCTGCCTGTAGGCCGCGAGCGAGAGCTCCCTGGGCCATAAAAATACCGAGTTTGAAGCAACCATCGCGTTGCTCGATATAGATTTGACGGCCACATGCCAGAATGGCAGCACGCACGTAAGGCACAGCAGTCCCACGATCAGCATGATCACGACATCGCTCATCCTGAACCTGATTATCGCCCTGGAGCCGTCCGAAGAGGTCTGTTCTTTTTCAATTGCTTTGATATCCGACATCTTTCGCTCCCTCCTTACAATAATCCGTTCTCACCGAGCGCCTTCGCTATCCTGTCAGAGATCAGGACAAGGATCAGGCCGATGGTTGACTGGAACAGGTTTGCCGCGGTCGCGAGCGAGAAATGCTGTGACTTCAGACCGAACTGATAAACATAGATAGCCAGCTGATACTGGAAATCCCTGACAAGCGCATTGTCAAAGGCGGTAAGACGCTCGAGGTTCGAACCCATGATCCTGCCGAGACTTAAGATCAGCAGCGTAACGATCGTGCTCCTCATGCCGGGAAGCGTGATGTGCCACATTCTCTGCCAGCGGTTCGCGCCGTCGATCATCGCCGCTTCGTATAGCTCGCCGCTGATGCTCGAGATGGCCGCAAGATAAAGGATCGTGCCCCATCCCATCGACTGCCATACGGCTACGAGCAGGTATACGACCGCCCAGTGCCATTTGTCGGTAAGGAAAGGAATGCCGTCCTGTATCAGTCCCCATTTTTCAAGGAGAATGTTCACAAAGCCCGACGAGGTCCTGAAAAGCGCAAAAGCGACCGAACCGATGACCGCCCACGAAAGGAAATGGGGCAGATAGAGTATCGTCTGGGAAACCTTTTTGAAGCGCTTGAACCTGAGCTCGTTCAGCATCAGCGCAAGAATGATCGGCATCGGGAATCCGAGGATCAGATCGAGCACGTTGAATACCATCGAGTTTTTAAGAGCCGAGATAAACTGACTGCTCGAGAAAAGAGTTTTGAAATTCTCAAAGCCTACCCATTTGCTTCCTTCAAAACCCTTCATGACCTTATAATCGTAAAAGATCATGCGAAGCCCGGGATAGGCAGCATAATTAAAGATAAAGACAAGAGCCAGCGGGATTATCAGCAAAAGATAAAGCTGCCAGTCTCTCCTGACCGTCTTTTTCCACGGCATGGTTGTCCGCGGTGCATTCCCTTCTTTTGCCATTTTGCCCCTCCTGCAAAACTTTTTTAGCCATTGATTCGATTATAATATGCGGGATTGTTTTCTGTCTTGTCACTTTGATACTTTTCTGTGCAATTTCGACCATAAATATTCACTGATTTATTGACTGTTTAAGTCAAAACTCAACCTATATTTTTTCCGTTTGTGCACTTTGACAATTTTAGGTTCATGTTAATCGTTTTCGTTGTGCTATTTATTAGCGTGTTTGCACAGCTTAGTTTCACAACTTGCTTTTTCTGACAATTTGAATTATAATTTAGGTCGAATTTACACATTGCATTTTCTGACATAAAACTGGTAAACGGAGATTCTTATGGCAAGGCAGAAAAACACGGTCATCGAGTACAGAGATTACAATCTCCCCACCTATTTCCCGATATTGCTGCTTACAGGCGAGGTCTGGCGCATCTCGGATATCCCCTCGCAGCGGCTCCATTTCCACAACTGCTTTGAGATAGGCCTGTGCGAGAGCGACGGCGGCTTCATGAAGTTCGGCGAGGAGATGCGCGCGTTCAACGCGGGCGACATCACTCTCGTCGGCAGCAATGTCGTGCACACCACCTACTCATCTCCGGGCACCGCGAGCAAATGGACCTATATCTTCGTTGACCTCGAAGAGCTGCTCGCGCCTTATTTCCCGCTGAACCTGTTCCTCGATCCCATCACGCTGAGCGCCATCGCGCGCAGCTATTACACGATACTTCCCGGCAGCGAATATCCCGAGCTTCGCACGCTGCTCAATGCCGTGGTGCAGGAGATGCAGGAAAAGAAAGAGAATTATCAGTACTCGGTCCGCGGTCTTTTCTTAAGTTTTCTCGTGCACATGACTTCCTTTTACAGGAATCCCAAAGAAGCCGGAGAAAAAACACCGGCTCCCGCGCGCGACAAACAGCTGGTGATCGCGCCGGCCCTCGATTATATTCACACGAACTATATGCAGGATTTCACCATCGATGACCTTGCCGCGGCATGCGAGATGAGCCCTACTCATTTCAGGCGCATGTTCCAGAGCATCATGGGCACCAATCCGCTCGATTATCTGAACAGCTACCGCATATCAAAGGCATCGGTGCTGCTCCGCTCCACCGAGATCCCCGTTCTCGAGATATCGGAAGACGTGGGCTTCAGGAGCGTTTCGAGCTTCAACCGCCATTTTGCCGATATAACAGGCACCAGCCCTCTCAAATGGCGTAAACAGATGTCGTTTATCGAGAATAAATCGGTTCTCAAATATACGGGATGGATGGTCCCCGATAAATAAAACAGGCGCCGCAGTGCGGCGCTTTTCAAATGGCTTCGAATATGGTACTTTATTATTGCATCCGTATCACGGCTCTCATACAGTGCCGGCGATAATCCAAGCGGATGTCATAAACGGAATAATATGAATTTATATATCTCAGGAATATCGGGCACGGGCATGGGACCGCTCGCGCTCATGGCAAAGGCCGCAGGACATACGGTCTTCGGCTCAGACCGCGCAAAGGGAGCCATCGCTCCCGAACTGGAGGCGGCCGGGATCGAATATTTTACCGGTGATCAGGACGGCTCTTATCTGGCAGAAAAGATGCAAAAGCCGGGCATCGACTGGTTCATCTACACCTCCGCTCTCCCCGCGGATCACCCCGAGCTGCTGCTCGCCAAAGAAAAAGGCATCCGCGCCTCAAAGCGCGATGAGCTGATCGCGGAGCTGATATCCGCGCTCGGACTTAAGATGACGGCGGTCGCGGGTACGCACGGCAAGACCACTACCACCGCGATGCTGGTCTGGACGGTCCTGAACCTTACCGACCCGTCAGGCTCCCCGCTGCTGCCCTCCTCGTATCTGGTCGGCACCACGCTCGGATTCGCGCCTTCGGGCTCATACAAGGAAAACGACCGTTTCTTTATTTATGAAGCGGATGAATATGACCGCAACTTCCTGCACTTTAATCCCTGGCTCGCGCTGATCACATATGTTTCATACGATCACCCGGACATCTATCCGACCGAAGAGGACTATAAGGCAGCCTTCGCGCAGTTTGAGTCGCAGAGTGAGAACATACTCTTCGGCACTCCCGCTGCCGCTCCTGCCGACACAGCGTTTCTTACCGACGCGGGCAGGACATGCGATACCGTTGCTCACACGGATCCCCGCATCTCGATCTCGGGCGCAGCGCGCAGGGAGGACGCGACCACCGCTTTTTATGCGATAAAAAAGATGCTCGCAGCGCAGCGCGGGCTCTGTCCGGACGATACCCGGTATGATGTGCCCGATGAGCGCATCATCGATATCCTGAATGCTTTTCCGGGTGTCGGCAGACGTTTCGAAAAGCTGTGCGACGGAGTCTACACCGATTATGCGCACCATCCCGAAGAGGTCGCCACCACGATCGCGATGGCCCGCGAAGAAGCCGCAAAAACAGGCAAACGCGGTGTTGTCGCCGTATACCAGCCTCATCAGAATACACGCCAGCATGAGGTACGCCATCTGTACCCGCATGCATTTGACGGAGCAGACCGTCTCTACTGGCTGCCCACATATCTGACCCGCGAGAACGAATCGCTGGCAATACTCACACCCGCCGATTTCATCCGCGATCTGAGCATTAAGGACCGCGCCGCTGCCGCGGAGTTAAACGACAGTCTGGCCGACACACTCAAAAGGCTGCAGAACGATGGTTATCTGATACTGCTCATGACGGCAGGCCCCGCCGACGGATGGCTGAGGAAAATATTCCGCTGAACAGCATAAAGACAAGGGAAGACATGGGGACGGTTCTTCTGTCTGCTTTAGTTCGCAGACAGAAGAACCGTCCCCATGTCTTCCCTTGTCTTCAGTAATATCCTAAATGTCATCAGTCGCGTGAATACTCGTTTATCAGCCTCAGTTCCTCATCTGTGAACGAAGTATTCTCGACCGCTTTGATATTGTCGAGTATCTGAGAGGGCTTTGACGCACCCGCCAGAACACTGGTGATCGCATTATCGTGGAGCAGCCATGCCAGAGCCATCTCAGCGAGCGTCTGTCCTCGCGATGCGGCCAGGTCGTTTAACTTCCTGATGCCCTCGAGCTTCTCTCCCGTAACGTCCGACTCCCTGAGGAACCGTCCGTCGGTCTTAATCCTGCTGTCAGCCGGTATGCCGTTTAAGTATTTGTCGGTCAGCCTGCCCTGAGCGAGCGGTGAGAAGCAGATAATACCCTTGCCGAGCCGCTCTGAAGTATCCTTTAATCCGTTGTTCTCAACTGTCCTGTTCAGGATATTGTAGCAGTTCTGGTTGATGATGAACGGCACATGCAGCTCATCAAGTATCGCCGAAGCTTTCTCAAGTGTGGGTCCGTCGTAGTTTGACAGACCGACATACAGCGCCTTTCCGCTGCTGACTGCCGCAGCGAGCGCTCCCATTGTCTCCTCGAGAGGAGTATTGGGATCCGGTCTGTGATGATAAAAGATATCAACATAGTCCAGTCCGAGGCGCTTCAGCGAAGCGTCAAGGCTCGCGAGCAGATATTTCCTGCTGCCCCAGTCACCGTAAGGGCCCTCCCACATGCCGTAACCGGCCTTGGTCGAAATGATCATCTCATCCCTGTAGGGGGCAAAATGCTCCTTAAGTATCAGTCCGAAATTCTTTTCAGCGCTGCCGGGCTTCGGTCCGTAGTTGTTCGCGAGGTCAAAATGCGTGATACCGTTGTCAAAAGCGGTAAAGCACATCTCCTCCATATTGGCGTAATTGCCGGTGTCTCCGAAATTATGCCAGAGTCCGAACGAAACCGCCGGAAGCATCAGTCCGCTCTTTCCGCACCTGTTGTAAACCATTTTCTCGTAGCGTTTCTCGTCTGCGATATACATCATACGTCCTCCTCATAATAGTCCTGCACAGTAAGCATCCGGCGAAACGGCCGCACGCTCTGCACGCGTCTCCGTCACGGGATACAGCCCCGGGCGGAAACTGCTTAGGTACAATTAAAAGGCAATGACCGGCGCAAGTCAACTAAAAAAATGATAAACAGCAACGGAATACCACGGATCAGATCTTGAAATCGTCCTCGGGATAATGATAGACCCTGTCCGAAAGAATGTCGCATACAGGCACCTGTTCACGGTTAACCTCGGGAACCATGTTCTCGAATATGGCCCTGCCGTTCTCCTGCGTATCGGGCACGATGATCACCTCGTGCACGGAGCTGGGCAGTATGAAAAAGCCCGAACCGAGCTTCTCTTTGATCTGCTCGAGAAGGTTTTCATACAGCAGGCACGCCGCGCCGTTGATCCTGTTCGGAGTGGTAAGGACATAGACCGAGTTTCCCTTTTTAGGAGAGCTGTCGCTCTCCAGGGAATCTATGATATCCCGGATGACCTCCCTGTCATGCACGCTGCCCGAGCACATGTCCGTCTCGTCGAGCAGTATCTCGGCGAGCAGGCAGAAGATGTTCTTGAACGAATGAGGCATGATATAGGGCGCATTTTCAAAGGCACAACGCTTAAGGTCGTCCACTCCGATCCCCCAGTTCGCGCAGTGCTCGTTCGTGATGCGTATGGTACCCATGCCGCACTTGTCCACCTTGACCAGACAGCAGAATATCACCGCAAGATCCAGATATCTGATATGCGGGGTATCCTCGAGCAGGGCTTTGTTCATCTCGTAATTGATCAATTTGAACACGATCCTGTTCTTCATGGTCTCAAACGAAAAATCTCCGACCACATCGTCGTCCACGTCCTTCATGCAGCTGCGATACTGCTCGAGGATACGGTCCGCGATAACGTCCGAAGGCATGCCCTCTCTGTAATCGTCGTAGTAATCGTTGAGATAAAAGCTGGGGGACACCACTCTGCCAGACTGGAGAATGGTCACGGAATCAAGAGTAACCGAATTGTTTTTGAGAATGCGTCTGCCGGAGACCTGATAGGCCGGGCCGGCTTTCTCGGCGACGCGCTCCGTGATGCAGGCCACGAAATCCCTGTAATCGTCGCTGTCGAACCTGTCGGCCGGCTCATCGCATTCGGCTACAATGCAAGGCGAGCCGTGGTCCACGTCACAGTACTTCCCAACCACATCATTTTCAAGAATAAAAATATCACTATTGTACATATCGCTCCCATCCGGCCTTTTAGGCCTGTCAGATCGAAGAGCAATACATAATCCTGTCACTGAAAATCTTAACATGACGGAGCCTGCATTTCCAGCATTATTTTTCCGATTGGAGAGCGGATTTTCAGGCTTTTTGCGCCATTTGCCCCATGTACGCCGGACATCGCGCGGAACTGTTCCGATTTTTGCATTCGCGGAGTTTTTGCTTGACTTTTGTCCGGTGCGAGTGCATAATATCTTTGTTTGGTTAACAGCCAATCGAGGTGTGGCTCAGTTTGGTAGAGCGCTACGTTCGGGACGTAGAGGCCGCGTGTTCGAATCACGTCACCTCGATGCTTTATTTTCAAGGGTTTCAGGATTTCCGAAGCCCTTTCTTTTTTGCTGTTTTCTATTGAAAAATCTATTGAGCTGATCCGGCACTCCCGCCTCAGGTCTGCTCCGTTGTATATTTTATTATGTAATCTTCAAGGATCGCTGCCGAGGCATTGCCCAGGGCTTCGTTCCTGATGACGGATATCCTTCTCTGCGGCAGCGGATCTATGGTCTGCACCGCGAATATATCTCCGTCCATTATGGCCCTGGCCGCCAGCTGCGCCGGTACGCAGCCGATGCCGATATTGTTTTTCACAAAAGCCAGCGCCTGATCATAGTTAGGCACTTCGATATCCACACGGTAATCACATCCGTTTAACGCGCAGAAATGATCATACAGCGCAAAGGTCTCGGTATTTGCCGCAAACCCGATGATCGGAAATCCCGACAAGTATTTCATCGAAGCGGGTTCTTTAAAGTCATCCCTGTATTTGGTCCCGGCAATAACGGTATCCCTGAATTTTAATATGATCCTCTCCTTTGACTCGCCTATGCGCTGATGGTCCGAGGAAGTGATCACAGCCATATCGAGAATGCCCTTGCCCACGTCCTCGATCAGTTCCGGTGTAGGCTTGCAGGCTATCCGCAGGTGTGTTTTCCCGTAATCCTGCTCATATGCTCCGATGGCCGGGATAATGATGTAATTGATCAGATTGTACGGCGCGGCGATCGAGAAACCTATGGATATCTGCCTCTCTCCCATGCTCGCTTCTTCGTTTATCTTTGATTCTCCGATGTCTATCTGCCTGAAAGCCTCTTTGATATGCATGAAGAGCGTCTCGCCCTGCTTGGTGAGTATAACGCCCGAATTGGTCCTCACAAACAGTTCGCATCCCAGGCTGCTCTCGAGTTTTTTGATGGTCCTGGTGACGTTGGGCTGCCCCGTTGACAACACCTTAGCCGCCTGGCTGATATTGAGATATCTGGCTACATAATAAAAAACTTTGTAATACTCAAATGAATTATTCACTCGCTATGCCTTTCTGATATATCTATATTAAAAAATAGAATTATCCATATATCCATTAATCATGTATAATAACAATAAATATATGATTTCAAAAAGATTATATCACATTTTCTTTTTTAAATCATCCGATTTTGCAACATTTTGAGGAAAACGGAGGTGTTTTTATGAACGGAAAGAAAAAACTCACGATTACTACGGTCCTTCTGCTGATAGGATTCGTACCGGTATTGCTGGCAGGCATCATATCATGCATCGCTACCGCCATTACCGTTTCCGGTAATCTGGAAGAAGCCACCTATCAGAAACTCAAAGTCGTTTCCGACGCGCTGAGAAAATATTATCAGTACGATCTGGATCACGGCAATGAGATCGAGTATGAGCATGACTACGTAGACATGCTTAAAGGTGACGATATCCAAATGACCATCTTCATCGGTGATACCAGATATATGACTTCCACCGTTAAGGAAAACGGTGAGCGAAACGAAGGAACCAAGATGGATTCCGCGATCTGGGCAAAGGTCAGCCAGGGACAATCCGTTACCGCAGGCGGCGTTAAGGTCGGAAACGATAAATATTACGTTTATTACATGCCTCTTTATGACGGCTCCGGCAAAGTAGTCGGCGCAGCCTGGGCAGGTCAGCCCCAGTCCCATGTCAAAGCAGACATCCGCGGCGTTCTGATGCTCCTCATCCTGATCGTCGTTATAGCGGTAGTTGTCTTTGCAGCCATCATCTACTACATCTCAAAGAAGGTTTCGTCCTCCATCGCAGTTGTTATTTCCGATGTCGACAAACTCGCGGGCGGAGATCTTACATCTGATACCAGATCTGCTTCTGCGATCAGGGATATCGACGACATCGGCGGCAATGTCTTCGGCCTTCGCGAAAAGCTGAAAGAGATCGTCGGCGCCGCAAAGGACGCATCCGCCACGACCGGCACCAAGGCAAAGGAGCTCGCGGATACATCGTCACAGATCAGCGACACATCCGATTCCGTATCGAATGCGGTTCAGGAACTGGCTAAGGGCGCTACCGATCAGGCCGGTACGGTTCAGTCCGCAACCGAGAACCTTATCGAACTGTCCAATGCGATACAGACCGTTTCAGACAGCGCAGACCAGCTTGCCGCTACCGCTTCCGAGATGAACGAAGCATCCAAGCAGAGCGCTGAGGCACTGCAGAGTCTCTCGAGAAGCATGGATACCATGAGCGGTTCGGTAACAGATATTTCAGCTACAATGAATGCCACAAACGACGCCGTACAGAGCGTTAATGAAAAGGTCGACGGCATCACCAGCATAGCTTCGCAGACCAACCTCCTTGCTCTCAACGCTTCCATCGAGGCAGCCAGAGCAGGTGAAGCGGGCCGCGGCTTCGCGGTAGTTGCGGAAGAGATCGGAAAGCTGGCCACCGAGTCGGCGCAGACCGCTCAGGAGATCCGCAACGAGATGTCCGCCCTCTTAAAGTACTCACAGGAAGCGCTTGAGAAAACTTCCGAGATCACCGATATCAAGGGCAATGCGGATTCTGTCCTGCAGGATACAAACGTAAGGATCAACAATCTGATCGCCAACGTTAACTCCACCGTAGACGGAATAAGCCTTATCTCCGATCTTACCAAGACATGCAACGCTTCCAAGGATCAGATCGTTGACGCCATGAGTTCACTCTCCGCGATCTCAGAGGAAAACGCAGCTTCCACCGAGGAGACCGGAGCTTCCATGGAAGAGCTCAACGCAACCGTCAACGGACTGGCTGAGGCTGCCGGCAGCCTTAACGAAGTTGCCGAAAGACTCGACAGCGAGCTCGGATTCTTCAAACTTTAACGATTTCCGGAATCAAACATCCGTCTTCCTATTTTTCAAGAGCAGCCCCCGCCTTACGGCGAGGGCTGCTCTTCGTTTATCATATTCGGGCGACAACGAGTAAAACTTCCTGCTGCACGTTCCCTCTTCTCCGACCGAGTGACGGTTCGGGCGGCGACGAGTAAAACTTCCGGCGACACGCTCTCGCTTCTCTTCGGACGCAGCGGTACATAATCGACCACAATACGGTCGATAAGTACCGGCGTCCTCAACGAGTCGCGGAAGTTTTCTCTGCAGCGCCCGAACCTGTAACCCGTAGTATAAAGATACAATGATCTCTTTTATCTTTTTAAATCTGTTTGCTATCTTGAAATAATAAAAGTGGTGATCGAGCTGCCCTTAATATTTGCACTAAAGCTCACACAGTCTGCGCTTATCAGCGTATTGACGCTGTCTGAAACATCCGCCCAGTTCTCGCCTTCCGCCATGGTTCCGCTCGTGCGGATGGCAGTGATCCGGCGCCCGCCGTCGGGCACGTCGAAATCCGACAGGTCAAACTCCCATCTCCGGTCATCCGGGCTCGTATTCATCGCAACGATGACGATGCTCTGATCCGCAGGATTGAATGCCGCCGCGGTGTTATCTCCCGAATCGACGAGGCAGTACCCGGGACGGATATATCTCGAAAACTGGCCGAACGCGTAGTATTTCTTTCCGAGCAGCAGCTCCTGCGTGTCGTGATCCGCGATGCCGATGCCCCAGAAAGGTGTGCCGCTCTCGATTATCTTATCCGCCGCGCTCCTGCTGCAGGTGTCAAATCTGTTTTTCGAATCCACATGGATATCAACGGCATCCCACATGATCCAAGCTGTCGGCTTCAGACCGTTGAGGTCGGTGATAATGGCTCTGGCCAGCCCGAGCGCCGCCTGCATGCCCGTTTCGGACTTCCCTGCCGAGAATATGCCCTCCGCGCCGTCCACTTCGCTCATCCAGAGGTTTTTGCCGGCCTTTTCTGCCGTTTCCCTGAGCAGTCTGCGCTGCGTCCCCTGATATGCGTGAGTGTCGATCCTCGAGATCACGGCCTTTGCCTCGTCGGAAAGCTTTCCGAACGCGGTGGCCGCGGTATCGATGCTCGTCTCATCCGAAGCCGAAATGATGATGTCCAGGCCTTTCTCCGTCAGTGCCTTATTCAGCTCGATGAGTATCCTTGACTGGGACTCTCCCATCGAAAAATGGCAGCCCTCCTGCTTGTCGCTGTGTGCCTTCCAGTAACTCGTCGCGGGTTCGTTCATCGGTGCTGCGCTTTGGAATACCAGTCCTTCGTTCTTCCAATGCTCTATGACATCCGCCATATAGCAGGCAAATGCCCTGTACGTGTCTTCTCTGAGGTTATCGGCACCCGGGTCCTCTCCGCCCGAGCTGCATCCGCTGACCGTCATAAAATAAGGCGGCGAATTCGAAAAAGCCTCGGCGATGTATTCGCCTCCCGCCGCCGCGATCGCGGCCTTTAAGATGTTCATCTGGTTCGCATCCGCGTCCCAGTCATAGTTCCATGCATATCCGCATTCAAGATCGGCCCGCGCGTAGTTTTCTTCGTAGAATTCTTTCGTATGTGCGGAAAGATCGATCGCAGTGACATCGGCGCAATACCCCGGAACCTCGGAATCCGAGCGTTTTATGTGCGGCTCATGATAAAAAGGCGCCTCAGGATCGGTAACATTGTCTCCTCCGCCTATGTTGTAGCGCCCTATGTTCATGCCCAGCCCCGCGGCAGGGTCAAAAAATGCCTTTGCGGACTGTTCTGTCAGTGACTCGCTGTAACCCAGACGGTTGGCCCACCAGCACAGGGAGGTCCCCCATCCCTCGAACTCGCCGTAACCGTCATGGTTCGTGTCGTTAAAGGTCTGTGCACCGGATATATCTATCTTTATCCTTTTACTGATCTCCATCTCTCCCGCCTCTCCGGCATCCGCCTTGCCGTTCTGTGTTTTCGCGAAACCGCTCCCGCAGCCCGAGACCAGCATCATAGCCGCCAGGACCGCCGCGGTCAGCCGACCGGATCGTTTTATCATCGTCAGGCCTCCGTTTCCGTCATAAAACTCATTTTCTCGCCGCGGACGATTCCCGTATCACGAGACGCGGAGTGACCGTCTGAAAGCTCGGAACGCTCATGCCGTTCGCAACATCTATCGCGGTATCCGCCAGCATCTTTCCGAAAGTCTCGTAGTCATAGTCAATGCTCGTGAGCTTCGGGAATATCAGGTTTGTGATATAGGTATTGTCGTAGCTGACGACCGAAACGTCCTCGGGTACCCGGTATCCGTCCTCGATCAGTTTCCTGATGACTCCTGCTGCGCAGAAATCGTTTATCGCTATGATCGCGGTAGGCTTTTCCTTCATTGCGAAAAGCTCCTGCACACCGCTGTAGCCGGCATCGTAATCGTACCTGCCTTCATAGACGTACCGCTTGTTTATCGGGATGCCGTGCTCCTTCAGTATCCTGCAGTATGTCATGTATTTCTCGTAAGTCGAGATAACGTCGAGCCTTCCGCCCACCAGCGCGATACGCTCATGGCCGAGCCCTATCAGGTGCTCCGTCAGCAGCCTGATCGCCTCATTTGCGTCGATCACAACGCGGTAGCACGAAACTTCGTCGATCTTGCCGCTCGTGATGATGGGAAGCTGCGCCGATATCTCCTTCGCCTTTTTGATATACGAAGAATCGGTGATCACGGCGTCTACCCTGCCTCCGATCTGGATGATGCTCTCGACTCTCTGCTGCTTCATGATGTCGAGCTGCTCTATCTCTCTCTCAGTCTCTCCGAGGGTACAGCTCAATATTACCCTGTAGCCCCTGGCCAGCGCCGCGTTCTCGCACGCAACGTAAACCGCCGAATAGAAAGGGTTCCGTATATCCGCCATAAGAACGCCCAGCACCCTCGAGCGCGTGTCCGAGAGGCCCTTCGCCATGGCGTTCGGTCTGAAATTATACTTCTCTATGAGCGCCTCGATGCGTTCCCTCTTTTCCGGACGCACATTGACGCTGTTGGTCAGCACGCGGGATACCGTCGACGGTGAAACCCCCGCTTCCTTCGCTATATCATATATGGTGATCACTTTTTCGCTGTCTGAATTCTTAGCCATAACCCACCCGCTCCGTGATTTTTGAAATCGGTTGCAGCTTCATGTTACAAAATATTTACTCGTGTTGTCAAGATGTTTTTTTGTTACAATGCACAATTATCATATCGTATATAAAGCATTTTTTACTCAAAATGCAATTTTTGAAATAAAAGAATTGACATTTGCTGTGCATGTTGTATATTATTGATTTAATGAAACCGATTTCAAATGTGCAAGGTGACGTGCTGGCACGTCATTACAGCTTGAAAGGATCTGCATTATGTCTAAAGCATCGGCCGCCGAGGCGCCTGCCGGCAAGAAACTCGGCTTTTTCGCGAAAGTCAGGAAGTACCGCACTCTGATATTCATGTGCCTCCCGACCTGTCTGTTTTTCTTTTTCTTCAGTTACGTACCGCTGCCCGGCATCTGGGTTGCCTTCGTAAAGTACAACTACCAGAAGGGCATCTTCGGCAGTAAGTTCGTCGGCCTCCAGAACTTTGAGTTCATGGTGCAGTCGGGCAAGCTCTGGACTCTCACGAGGAACACCATCCTGTACAATGTGGCTTTCATCATCCTCGGAAACCTGTTCGCCGTTTTCATGGCGATCCTGCTGAATGAGATTAGATCGAAGGCTTTCAAAAAGGTCTCACAGACCATGATGTTCCTTCCGTATTTCATCTCGCACGTTTTGATCGGCGTGCTGGTATTCAACTTCCTCAACTACGATACCGGCTTCGTCAATACTCTGCTGAGCCGCTGGGGCTTCGAGAGATGGCAGCCTTACGCCGATCCGTCATGCTGGCCCGGGATACTGATATTCATATATCTGTGGCAGCAGAGCGGCTACAACTCGGTTGTCTATTTTGCCGCGATCATGGGCATAGACGGTGAGATCATCGAAGCGGCGAGGGTTGACGGAGCCAACGCTTTCCAGAAGATCCGCTACATCATCCTGCCGAGTCTGCGCCCCACGATCGTTATCCTGCTGCTCTTCGCTCTCGGCGGCATCGTAAAGGGCAACTTTGGTCTGTTCTACAACATCATCGGGACCAACTCGCTGCTCTACGAGACCACGGATATCATCGAGACCTTCGTTTACCGTGCTTCGGTGACCGACTTCAACTTCTCGACGGCGTCCGCCGTCGGCTTCTACCAGTCGCTCATCGGCTTCGGCATAGTTATGACCGTCAACTATATCGTTAAAAAGATCGAACCCGATTATTCGTTGTTCTAAGGAGAATTATGGCTAAGAAAAAAGATTTGGACATGGCCTCCAGTTCGGCAAAGGTCAAGCTCGGGGTTTCCGATATTGTCGTACGCGGCATAGGCTATTTTGTTACTTCGATATATTCGCTCGCATGTATTTTCCCGTTTCTGGTAATCCTCGGCAGTTCGTTTTCGTCCGAGAGCTACCTGAATCTTCACGGAGTACAGCTGATCCCCGGTGAGTTTTCGACCGAGGCCTACAGGGCCGTCATGAAATCGGGACTTATCTGGCGTTCCTACGTTGTTACCATCCTGCTCACGGTCATCGGTACCGCGATCGGTCTCTCGATCATCGCTATGACGGGTTACGCGCTGCAGCGCAAGGATTTCCCTTTCAGGAACGGGATCTCGTTCTACATCTACTTTACGAGCCTGTTTTCCGCCGGACTGGCGCCCTACTACCTGATCATGACGCAGCTCTACAAATTAAAGGACAGCTACCTGGCCATTCTGCTGCCGCTGCTCATGTCGCCCTGGCTCGTGATCCTCATGAAGAATTTCGTTAAGAGCATTCCGCATGAGATCACCGAATCCGGCAAGATAGACGGCGCCGGAGACATGAAGATATTCACCGCTCTCATCCTTCCGATGCTGAAACCCGCGCTCGCGACCATCGGACTGTTCCTGGCCCTCGGCTACTGGAACGAGTGGTATCAGTCTTCGCTGTTCCTGAGCTCGCGAGTGGATGTTAAGCCGCTTCAGTACATGCTCTACGAAACGGTCAACAAAACAGAGGCTCTCAAAAATACCGTAGCGGGCCAGTACGTTGTTATCACCGACATTCCGTCAAACAGCGTCAAAATGGCCACCGCGATGCTCGCCACCGGCCCCATCGTACTGCTCTATCCCTTCGTACAGAAGTATTTCATCAGCGGTATCACGGTCGGCGCGGTAAAGGGCTGATATCGGTTACCCCCCTGCAAAGGGATAACATAAACAAATTTAGGAGGAGAATTATGAAGAAACGAGTTTTGGCACTTTTACTGGCAACCGTCATGCTTCTCAGCCTTGCTGCCTGCAAAAAGGACGGCACCGCTAAGAAGGTTGACACCAAGGAACATGTTAAGATCACATACATGTTCACCGGCTCCAAGCCCGAGGGCGCGGCTATGGACAGATTTCAGGAGATGAACAAGAAGCTCAATGAGATCCTTACCGCGAAGTGCAATGCCGAGCTGGAATTCTACTGGATCGGCTGGACAGATTATCTTTCCGTTTACAACATGAACATCGCAGCCCAGGACGGAACCGTAGACCTGATCGGTACCGCATCCGACTGGCTTGACGCATGGCCCAACGCAAAGAACGGCGGCTTCAAGATCCTTACCGAGGATATGCTCAAGACCTATGCTCCCGAGACATGGAAGAGCGTTCCCGCAGATCACTGGGAGCTCTGCAAATACGACGGTGACATTTACTTAATGCCCGAGGATAACTACGCTCAGTGGACCAACCACGGCTACATCTACCGTCTTGACTGGGCTAAGAAGGCCGGTCTCGCAAACGGCGTTCACAGCTGGGAAGACATGACCAAGTATTTCGAGTACGTTACCGCCAACAAGGACGCTCTCGGCATCAATGTTGCATGGGATTCCGACGGCACGCACAACGTTCAGATGGCGAGCGGCTGGGTAGCAAGCCACAGCAAGTTCGTTCCCATCGACGGTATCTGCACCGCAGCTCTCTGGGGCGGCACAAAGGATAACCTCTACACCATCACCACACCCGCTTACACCGATACACAGATGATGGTCGATTTCGCGAAGATGATGAAGAAGTGGGACGAGATGGGCGTTTGGAAGACCGACGTTCTCAACAACACCACCTCCACCAACAGAGACGACTACCGTGTAGGCCTTGTTGCCGCAGAGCAGCATCATACACAGACCTGGACAGACCTCTGCTCCAAGACACCTTCGAACACCATTTACAACGATCCCGCAGCTGAGTCAGGCTTCTTCTACTTCGGTGAAGAGACCCAGAACGTAGTCGCTCTTTCGATCACTCACGGTGCTATGGCTGTTTCCGCAGCTTCCAAGAACCCTGAGAGAGCCCTGATGGTCTATGACCTCTTAAGAAACGATCCCGAGTGCTACAGACTTATCAACTACGGTATCGAAGGCATCTCCTACGAGCTTGATTCCAACGGCTACCGCGTAACTCCCGCAAGCTTCAATCCCGATACCGACAACGTCGGCGGCGCTACCAGCTGGTGGTGGGGAAGAAACGACAACCTCGAGCTCAAGGACGCTACCAGAAACTGGCCCGTTATCGAGTCCCTCTACAAAGAGTACGACAAGATCAAGATCGACTATCCTTACGGACAGTTCGTTCCCAACGTTGACAGCATCGAAGGCAAGGTTAAGAACTGCAACGAAGTATTCGGCAACTACATGAAGCAGATCGCGTACGGCAAGTACTCGGGCACCGCTGAGGACATCGTTGCTGAAATGCAGGCAGCATTAAAGCAGGCAGGCATCGAGGATGTTACCGCCGAGCTCCAGAGACAGTTCGACCAGTTATACAAGAAATGATAAGATAAGAGCAGCTCGTATATTCGAATTGCGATAACACAAGGGCGGTCCCCGTTAAGGGGCCGCCCTTTTCTTCACGTTACAAAATATGTTACAAAAACTGTTTTTGTGTGCTTTATTTTTCTTGTCTTTTTTACGCATCAAGGATATAATTAATTTTGGATGTTTGTATTCATTTTTCAGGGAGACTATTTATGAATCTGGTTGAGAATGCTGTTTTGTTTGACGGATACCGTGTGGGAACGGTTTTCGATCAGAACAGCGTATTTACCACATACCTCGGAACCAAGATCGACGGCGGCTCACCCGTATATATCAAACTTCTGGACCAGAGCCGTTATACCCAGTACGACGTCGACAAGATCTGTTTCAGCAACGAACTGCCTGCCATTAAGGCATTTGAAAATAATCACATCCTCCGCGTTTACGATGCAGGCCCCGTATCAAATACCATCGGTATCGTTACGGAGTTCGCCGACTTTATCCCCCTCGGCGATTTTCTCGAGAGCAGAAGGATACTTGAGCCTTCCGTGGCCATTGATTTTATCATGCAGCTGGCGGATGCTCTTAAGTATGCCCATGAACGCGGCATAATCCACCGCAATATCAAGGCCGGCGCCATCGGCGTATGTCCCGCGTCGGATGAAGGCAAGCCCGAATCCTATACTCTAAAGCTCTTCGATTTCGGTGTTTCCTATATCACCGATTTCAGCAATATCCCTTCGGGCCAGGTAGACGAGGAGTTCGGATTCATGGCGCCCGAGGTTGCCGGGCTTCTTAACCGTAAGGTTGACGCGCGTTCCGATCTGTATTCGCTCGGCGTTCTCTTCTATCGTTTCGTCACAGGTTCATATCCTTTCCATGCAGGCACCATCGACAGCATGGTTTATCAGCATGTGGCCATCGTTCCCCGCACTCCGGACAAGCTGAATCCTTCCGTCACCGAAGAGATCTCGAGGATCATCCTCAAGCTCCTCGCCAAGGATCCCGACCAGCGCTACCAGACTGCCGAGGACCTGATCTACGATCTTGATATCTATCTGAATTCCAACATTCCTACCGAGGGTTCCATCAGCTCCGACCTGATCACCGACCTCGATAAGAATGCACGTGTATTCAGCTGCAAATATGAGCTGGCCGACCTGCGCCAGTCCTATACCATTGCCTTCGAGAACGAGGGACGTTTCTGTCTCGTTACCGGCTCGAAGGGCTGCGGAAAGAGCGACCTGCTCACGAGCCTTGCCAACGAGCTCAAGAGCAGCGGCATTTCGTTCTACCGCGCGCATTTTACCAAACAGACCATGGGTACGCCTTATCACGGCTTCCGCGAGGTATTAAAGGCGTTCCTTGATGAATACGAAAAATCTCTCCGTTTCCTCAAAGGTTCGGAAAAGGGACGTTTCCCGAATGAGGTTGTACGCCATTCGGATCTTGTAACGAATATCTTCCCCGAAGCAAAGGACGTTTTCGCCGATTATGTCAGAGCCGGTGAGACCGGTGAGTCCGCTCCTCTCGAGCCCTATAAGGAGCTGCAGAGGACGCTTCGCATACTCGCCGAGTTCTTCCTTTCGCTCACCTCGAACAAGCCCTATGTGCTGATCTTCGACGATATCCATTTTGTCGATGCCGCATCGCTCTCACTGCTCAGTGAGATGCTCGAGCGGATATCCTCGCATAAGGTTTTCGTAGTATGTTCATGCCGTACCGAACGGCTTTCCGAGAATCCTCAGCTGGACGAGTTCGTGTCCAGATTCAGCACGGAGAAGCAGCCCCAGCTTATCAGACTGCTGCCCTTCGACCGCGAGAGGATGCGCGAGTTCATCTGCGATCTGCTGATCGTCAGCCCTTCCCAGAGTGAGGATCTGGTCGATTACATCATGCAGATCACCGACGGCAATCCTTACTTTGCGTCGAACGTGATCCGTTCACTGCTCGAAGAGAACATCATTTCCGTCAGGGCCGGTACGCTCGACATGGATCTGAAGCTCCTGCGCAACGTTACCGATAAAAACGAAGATATCTTCAAGATCATCCGTCAGCGCATGGAGAGGCTGCCCATGATGGGACTCGAAGCCCTCAAGCAGGCGGCGGTCATCGGCGATACATTCAGCCTCGAGCTGCTCGCCAAAGTTACCGATATCGATCCGGACAAGCTCTCGTCCGTGCTAGACAGCGCGATCAGGCTCCAGTTCATCGACTGCAGCTCTACCGCGAAGATCTACGAGTTCTCGCACAGAGACATACATTCCGCTTTTCTTCAGCTGGTTGCCGATGATGAGCAGAAAGAGATACATCTGAAGATCGCCCGCTCGATCGAGGCTCTCAACCACGGTCAGCCCCGCGACGTTTACAGACTGGTCTACCACTATACTCAGGCGGGCTCCGATGAGGACGTTTACCGCTTCATTCTGGAGGCCGCGGCTCTGGCAAAGTATTCCTACGCCACCACCGAGGCGCTGGCATACTATAACCAGGCCTTAAAACTCATCAACACTCACGAGGAGGAGGGTTCGGAAAACTGGTGCATCACGATGGATTCGCTGATCGATCTGAATCTCTCGGCAGGCAACAGCGCCCTGGCCATCGAACTGGCCAACAGCCTTCTCTCATACCTCACGGATCCGTTCACGATCGCCAAGCTCTACACCAGGATCGGTATAGCGTATTACCGCATCAACAGCTATGCGCAGTGCGAGGAGTACTACATCAAGGCTCTCGAGAGTCTCGGAGTGCGCTTTAATCCGAAGTCCGCTTCCGCCGTTTTCGAGGCTCCCCTGCAGAAGATCCTGCTCATGTTCAGGCGCATAAAGTCCGATCCTTCCAAGATAAAGCCGGTCGAAAAGGGCGATCCCAGAGAGGCCAAGCTCATCGCCAAGATATTCGAGTCGCTCTGCTGGACCTACGCGTTCTATGACGCAAAAGCATACAACCACTGCATCATCCGCATGTACAACCATGTCATGAAGAATCTCGGCGCATCGGCCGAGCTCGGTCTTGCGATGATCGGCATGTCGCTCTATCTGACACGACACAAAAAATATAAGCGCTCCGAGGAGTTTGAGAACCTCGGTCTCCAGCTCATCCGTGATACGGGCGATCAGTATGCTCTCGCCAAGGGGCTCCAGCTGGTCGGCATGCATTATCAGGCACGCGGCGACGTATATAAGAGCATCAAGTCATTAAAGGAGGCCTGCGAGGGCTTCGAGAATATAGGCGATCACTGGCAGCTCAACAACGCGAACATCTATCTTTCGCACTCCTACCAGATGGCGGGTCAGTATGAAAAGGCGCTCTCGCTGTGCCGTGAATGCGAAACCACGTCCATCCGCCTCAACGACATGTTCTCACTGGCCATGGCTTACAGCTACATGATGGCATGCTTCATTGAGTCAGGCGATTATGCCGAAGCCAATTCCGCGGCGATGAAGTGCGAGGCCGTAGTCGAGCGTCTGACGCTGCACTACCCTGCCGTTTCGTTCGCATTCGAGCTGGGCCGCTTAAAGCTCGAAGAAGGCAAATTTGCCGACGCGATCACCCACCTCACAAAGGCGAAGGAGATCATCGACAAGAACGCCCTCACCGGCAGATACAAGGATTCGGTTTACGCTTACCTCGTTATCGCGCTCGTTAAAAAGCTTGACCGCGACCGCAACAATCTTACGGTCAACGAGATACAGAATCAGGAGTTTAACATTTCGAGCATCTGCGACAAGATCAAAGGCCGCAGCAGGCGCGCCAGCACTACCATCGTAGCCGCGCGCGCGGAGGCGATGCTCGGCATACTCACCGGCCATTACAAAGTCTGCGAGCATGCGTACCGTCAGGGTAATATCCTCACATCCTCGAACCAGTATTATTACGAGAATGCGATGATCAATTTCGAATACAGCCAGTACCTCCTCTCGAAGCATAAGCTTATCGAGGCACGGTTCTTTGTATTCGAGGCATACATGATCTTCTCCCACATTTCCTCCAATGTGCACATGAAGGATTGTGAAAAGATCATCTCGGAGCGCTATCAGGAATCGTTCAGCAGCAGTCCTCTGCTGATGAGCATCATGGAGCGCCACAACAGACTGAATGCCGACAGACGTATCAATACACTGCTCCGTCTCGGCGCGGTGCTCACATCCACACTGAACGACGTGGATCTGCAGCGCCAGATCCTGCAGGAGGCCGTTGAGCTCGTCGGCGCGGAGCGAGGCATACTTTTCCTCTATCCCGAGACCGGTGAGAAAAAGCTCTACGTCGCATCCGTATACAACCTCGGCAGCTTCGACAGCAATACCTACGACTGGATGCTCGAGGAGGTTGAGCGCAGTCAGAAGCCGATCGTTATCAACGATGTTCAGTCGGATGAGTTCAGAAAGCATTATCCCGTCATGGCCCGCTACGGCATCAAGTCCGTTATGGCCATGCCCATGATACTTCGAGGCGACCTGTTCGGTGTCATCTACCTCGACAGCCGTCTCGTGCGTCAGATATTCTCAGATGAGTATGTCGAGGCTCTCGACTTCATCGCAAAACAGGGCGCATCTCCCATTCAGAACGCGCGTCTGTACCAGCGAGCCATCACGGACGGACTCACAGGCATATTCGGACGTTCGTATCTCGACAACAGAGTCAGCGACCTGACGAGCAAACCCGATTCGAACCTTGCCGCGATCATGATCGACGTTGATAACTTCAAACGCTGCAACGATACCTACGGTCATCCCTTCGGTGATAAGGTTCTTCGTACCATCGCGGGCATCATGAAGCGCGTCGTCGGCGATGCCGGCATCGTGTGCCGTTACGGCGGCGAGGAGTTCGTCGTACTGCTCTACTCAAACAATGAGACCGCAGCCACAGCGATCGCCGAAAAGATCCGCTCGAGCGTCGAGCGCACCGGCATAGCCTACACGAGCACCGAATCGGTCAATGTTACGATAAGCCTCGGCGTATCGCTCTGGGATCATTCGATGGAAAGACTCGATCTCATCGAACATGCCGACCAGGCGGTTTACTACTCAAAGACTCACGGAAAGAACCAGTACACGCTCTGGAGCGCAGAGATGGAATAAAAGAAAAGGTGCCTGTCACCATTTATGGTGACAGGCACCTCTTAATTATTCGGTATAACCGCATTCGCGCAGTCTCTGCGGAATGTATTCTTTAAGCGTGGAATTCGGGCAAACCTCAAGCATTAGTTTGTAGTACTCGATTGCCTTGTCAAACTGCGACAGAGCCTGATAGGATTTGCCGAGATAATACATGGCGGCATCATTTTCCCTGTTGAACGCGACTGCCGCTTCGAGCATGCCTGCGGCTCCCTCGTAATCGGCGCTGTCATACAGGGCCTTGCCGGCCTTATATATCTTTCTGGCTGCGGTGGGATAGATATCCGATCTCATATCCTCGAGCATAGAAAGAGCGTATTCACTGTCGATTCCCGAAGCGTCCACGGACCAGAGGTCGAGCGCCAGTTTCTGAAGCTCATCGTCACTGTACTCGCCGGACTTTAACTCCCTGTATTCCTTGTAAACATCAAAGAATGCCCTGTAGCCCTCGGTCCCGACCTCTACCGTGACCGGCGTGGTATCGATACCGTCGATCGTCGTCTGGAGCTCATTTACCTGACGCTCAAGAGCCGCGATCGTCTTTGCCTGCTGGGCGTTTTCCGCAGTTTTGGCGGAGAGCTCCGCGCTGTAATCGACCTTCTGCGATTCGTACTCTTCTTTGATATTTGACTTGATCGTGGGAACGATCAGATAATACACAACCGCTATACCGATCAGCACGCCGAGCAGCAGGTTTACGAAAACCATGACGTTCGGCTTTTCTTCACGGTAAGAGCTCACCACACCGATGCCGCGCGATGACTCCTTTGCGATATCCTTGCTCTCGCTCTCGCGAAGCCTCGGATTATCCTCACCCGTTTCGCGGGCTATCTCCGAAAGATATCTGAGTGTCGTGGTGTTGCCGACGTCGATCTTGATCGCGCGGTCTAAGTATTTCTTTGCCTGATCGTACTGTTCGGTCTTGATCAGGAGCAGCGCCAGCAGCTGCAGCGCACGGAGGAAATTGCCGTGCAGGCTCACTACCTTTTTCAGCTGAAGGATCGCGAGATCGTCGTTCTGCTCCTTCGCCGCCTCGAGGGCGAGATTGTATTTCTTGATCGCCTGGTTGATATTTTCCAGTTCGTTCTGGTTATCCTGAACCTTCTCGAGCAGGTCCTCCGCCTCGTTGGCGTCGGGCGAAAAGCTCTTGCTGATGACCCACTCGGAAAGCGCCGAAACGGTCTCTCCCATCTCGTAATAAACCAGTCCGAGCAGATTACGCGCCTCGATATTTCTTTTATTCATTTCGAGACTCTTCTGCAGATCCTGCGCGGCTCCGGTCAGGTTGCGCACCTTGGCCTTTTCGAGTCCGCTGTTGTAATATCTGTTTGAGAGTCTGATTATCTTCCTGTAAATGGAGATATCGGTACCGCAGACCTCGCAGTACTGACGTCTGGCAGGAACAGGATTGCCGCATCTGGGACAATTCATCTGTATAATACTCCCTTATTACTGATTGTCATTCTTTCCCGATGTTCCGTTGATGATCGTGTCGATAACATCTGACAGATCGGTCATATCGTTGTTGTAAATGGATTCCTCTGCCTGATCGATGTCAAGGCTGGGCTGGAATCTGGCCACCTCTTCTTCGAAATTGATCATAATAATCTCCGTTAGTCAATGCAGACCGTATATAACGTTCCCGGTCAGCGATCAATAAGCTCTGCCCCAGTAAACGAGCGCCTTTGCGGGCTTGCCGCAACAAACGCATCTGTCGGAAAGCTTCTCCTGTGCGAAAGGCATGCAGCGCGATGTAGCGCCGGTGTCCTCTTTGATCTTGTCTTCGCATGCGCGGTCGCCGCACCACATGGCACGTACAAAACCGGGCTTGTTGTTGATGATGTCGCAGAACTCGCCGTACTCGGTCGCGTCGTATGTATGCGAATCACGATGAGCCTTTGCGGTCTCGAACATATTACGCTGGATATCGTCCAGAATGCGGGGGATCTCGGTCTCGATCGCGTCAAGCGCAACGGTCAGCTTCTCGTGGGTATCGCGGCGAACCACAACGCAGGTGCCTGCCTCGATATCCTTGGGACCACACTCGATGCGAACGGGGAAGCCTCTCATCTCCTGCTCCGAGAACTTAAATCCGGGACGCTTGTCGGTATCGTCGACCTTTACGCGAACGCCTGCCTTAACGAGTCTGTCCTTAAGCTCGAACGCCTTGTCGAGCACGCCTTCCTTATTCTGCATGATGGGCACGATGACCGCCTGAACGGGTGCCACGCGGGGAGGAAGCTTGAGTCCCGAATCATCGCCGTGAACCATGATGATCGCGCCGATAAGACGGGTCGTCATGCCCCACGAAGTCTGATGAACATACTGAAGCTTATTGTCCCTGTCGGTGTACTGGATGCCGAATGCCTTTGCGAAGCCGTCACCGAAGTTATGGCTCGTACCCGACTGAAGTGCCTTTCCGTCGTGCATGAGGGCCTCGATCGTGTATGTGGCCTCGGCTCCCGCAAATTTCTCTTTGTCGGTCTTGCGGCCTCTTACAACCGGGATAGCCAGAACCTGCTCGCAGAAATCCGCGTAGAGATTGAGCATCTGCTCCGTGCGCTCCTGCGCCTCCTCTGCGGTAGCGTGAGCGGTATGGCCCTCCTGCCACAGGAACTCACGTGAACGCAGGAAAGGACGGGTGGTCTTCTCCCAGCGCACTACGCTGCACCACTGGTTGTAAACCTTGGGCAGGTCACGGTATGACTGAATGATATTCTTATAGAAATCGCAGAAAAGTGTCTCCGAAGTGGGACGTACGCAGAGTCTCTCCTCAAGGGGCTCCAAGCCTCCGTGCGTAACCCATGCAACCTCGGGAGCAAAGCCCTCTACATGATCCTTTTCCTTTTCGAGCAGCGACTCGGGAATGAACATGGGCATGTAAACGTTCTCAACGCCTACCTCCTTGAACATAGCGTCGAGCTGCT